>Ga0247841_10003967_pt1 | contig 26297 bp, 14 predicted proteins | sample LaCruzMarch2015__2_FD_192410 | JGI IMG/M metagenome (GOLD analysis project Ga0247841, IMG submission 192410) | Freshwater microbial communities from meromictic Lake La Cruz, Castile-La Mancha, Spain - LaCruzMarch2015_18m | ecosystem: Environmental > Aquatic > Freshwater > Lake | place: Spain... | reverse complement strand
ACCCTGGAACCCTGGAACTCTGGAACATTGGAACCCTGGAACCCTGGAACCCTGGAACCCTGGAACCCTGGAACTCTGGAACATTGGAACCCTGGAACCCTGGAACCCTGGAACTCTGGAACATTGGAACAATTAACTCAGAATTCATATCATTATGCTCAACCCCCTAAAAACCCTATCACTGCTTCTAATCCTTATAATAATTCAAACTTCTGCATTCGCTGACCATATTACGGTTTCCGGTGATGTTTCGGGAGAATGGAATTCAGATACCGTCAGGGTTATTGGCGATCTGACGGTTCCCGACGGGGAAAACCTGCTGATCCGGCCCGGGACGATCGTCGAATTCCAGGGAAGTTTTGCATTTAATATCAAAGGGTCTGTTTCTGCCTTGGGCCTGCTGACGGACAACATCTTTTTCCGTGTGGCCGACACAGCCGGTTTTTATACAGATACCATTCCTGACGGTGGTTGGAGAGGAATCCGGTTCGACCATACCCGTCATTCCAACGATTCATCGGTGTTCATCAATTGTCAGTTTTATTTTGGCAAGATGGTGAATGATGATCCGCTTACCGGTAATGGCGGAGTGTTTTATGTTAATGTTTATGATAAGGTCAGCATCAGCTACTGTTTGTTTCAGGACAATTTCGCCACCTTCAACGGCGGGGCGATTTATCTCGATTCGGCTGACATCGCCATCTACAATTCTTCATTTTCCCATAACCGGTGCGGGCTTGCGGTCGCTCCCTGGGGTTATGGCGGTGCAATTTGCTCCGACAATTCCAATCCCGATATCCGCTGGAATATTTTTGATGACAATTCTTCCACCGGCGTAGGAGGAGGCTTGGCAGTGAGATATAAAGACTGTAATCTTTACAACAACATTTTTATGAGTAATACCAGCGGATTAGGTGGCGGTTTCGGCTTTCTGCACATCCCTGAAATTCATTACCGTATCAACAATAACCTGATAGCCGGCAATTCTGCAGTTTATTTCGGCGGAGGCGTAGCCAACCTCGATGCCAGTCCCATCTATATTAATAACACTATTGTCTATAACCAGGCAGCTTATGGCGGAGGGTTTTATTGTAAGGACTCTACCTCGCCCGGTTTTTACAACACTATTCTCTGGGGAAATATGGCAAATGTGGGGCCACAGGGATATCTTTTTGAAATTTATGCCCAGGCTGATTTTTTTAATTGTGATGTCGAAGGCGGTTCGGATTTATTCGGTGGAAGCGGGGGCGGAGAAGCTTTCACCGGCGCCTTTGAACAATGCATCGATACCCTCCCCGGGTTTATGGATTTTGGTGAATACCCTTATGGTCTGGCTGATCATTCTCCCTGTATTGATGTCGGATCGACCGATACAACCGGTTTTATACTTCCGGAAACTGACCTGGCAGGTAATCCCAGGATATACAATAATGTTATCGACCTGGGCGCATATGAATGGTCGACTGTCGGGATTACAGATATTATAGAAATGGAGGATCCGGTGAAGATCTGGCCCAACCCGACTGAAGGTAAGTTCAAAGTTCAAAGTTCAAAGTTCAAGGTTGAATTTCAGAGAATTGAGTTAGTTGATATTTTTGGGAAAGTGGTTGTTACCCTGGAAAGCCGGAACAATATTGATCCTGTAGAACTCGATATAAGTCATTTACCATCAGGGATTTATCTGCTGAGGACCTCGCTTGAAAATAAAACTATTAATAAAAAGCTGGTTAAGGTTTCACACTGATAACACGGATTGAAGCCACAGATACACACAGATCAGTGTAATCTGTGCCTTTAATCTGAAAAGATCTGTGAGAGGTAAAATCACCCTGAAATCCTGATGACCCAGGCCGAGGTGCATGGTGGCTTCTTCTGCAAAGATTCCGGTATATTTACCAGGATCCCGTCGCCGACCTTTTCCCATTCCAGGTTTTCCTTTGTTCCCAGCATCATAGCCTGGGTACCTTCCGGAACGGAAAGCGAAGAAAACCAAATCTTTGATGGAGGATTGGCCTCATTTTCATCCGCCAGGTAAATAAGATTTGTAGCACCATCCTTTCCCTGCGTAAGGCAAACTTTCCCTTCCTTGTAAGGCGCCAGTGGACTGGTACCGTAGATCGCTTCGCTGTTCACTTCCATCCAGTCGCCTACGCCTGAAAGCATTTTGTAAGCGCCCTCATCCCAGCTCCCGTCAGGGCCGGGCGCAATGTTCAGCAGCAGGTTGCCGCCTTTGGCGACAATATCCACCAGTAAATGGACGACCTGCTGTGGCGTCTTGTATTTTGCATCCGGTATCCACGACCAGCTTCCGCCGGCAATGATGCACGATTCCCAGGGGTAGGGCAGGGTATGTTCCGGCACTTCATTCTCAGGGGTGAGATAGTTCTGGTTTTTTCCCGGTACCGCCCGGTCGACCACGATCAGACCGGGTTGTTTTTCACGCGCTTTATTCACCAGCTCATCCATCCGGATATCCTGGCTCTGGTAATGCTGGAATTTATAGGCAGGATCATTGATGTAGCGTGAAATCTGCTCATCCGTGAGTTTCTGCACCCAGCCCCCGTCGAGCCAGAGGATGTCGATCGGGCCATAGTCGCTCATCAGCTCCATGATCTGCTTGTGGGTGAACTGCACGTAATTCTCCCATCTTTCGGGATAGGTCTTAATGTCGTAATTCACATTCCGGTCGGGTGTGGCGAAATTGGGCCACCAGTAATTTTCATTGTGCCAGTCGGGCTTGGAAAAATATGGCCCTACCCAGAGGCTTTCAGCGCGGAAAGCATCGAAGATTTGCCTGGTGACATTGGCACGCGCTGTTTTGCTGAAAGGGCATGACGGGTCGGTGATCTTGTAACTGGTTTGTTTGGTGTCGAACATGCAGAAGCCGTCGTGATGCTTGGTAGTAAAAACGACATATTTCATCCCTGCATTTTTAGCGGCTTTTGCCCATCTTCCAGGATCGAAATTTACGGGGTTAAAGGTGGTCTGCAATTTTTCATAATCGGCTTTATATTCGACGTAGTTATCCGATTTACGGGCACACCAGCCTTCATCTTCCGCACAGATCGACCATGATTCCACCACACCCCACTGGCTATACGGTCCCCAGTGCATCAACAGCCCGAACTTAAGGTCCTGCCAGGCTTCCAGCTTTGCAAGCACCACAGGGTCTGATTCAGGGACATACTGCGCTTGCAGCTTGAAGCTTGAGGCTTGAAGCAGGCATAGGGCGAAGAGCGTAGAGCTAAGGAAGAGGAGGAGGAATAGTCTTTTCATGATTTGACGATTTGGTGATTTGGTGATTTGGTGATTTGGTGATATATCGCTTCAAATTTAGTAAGGAATTTGGAATTTGCAAGAAACGACCTCGTAGAGGTCAAATATTTATAGCAAGGATGAATTAGCAGAAAATTCTCCCCTCTCCCCGGACCAGGTTGTAATAGCACAAAGCCATCATGGAGAGGGGCCGGGGGTGAGGCCGAAACGAATTAATTAAATAAAAAAACTTCCAACGAAGCGGGAGCAGGGTAAACAAACTGGGTGGGTTTTATCCGATCACTTCTTTGAGAACATCCGTTAATCGTCCGGCCAGGTAAAATGGAAGGCTGATCAGTTTATAAGTTTTTCCGGAAAGCGTATATGCATCCTGGATAGATGTCTTGCTGTTATAAAACCTTACCGCCCAGCCATGTGGCGCGCGATCCATAAACTGGTGCAAGGATCGCAGTTTCCCGCTGCTTCCCGATTTGACCTCTATCGGGATCAGCATTTCACGGTAAGGATAAACAAAATCGAGCTCTGATTGGGTCCCGGGCTCTTCCCGGGTCCAGAAGTTCAACCGGGCCCTGACAGACTTATCCAATGTCAGCAATTCCTGTGCGGTTACATGCTCCATAATAGTACCATAATAATTCATGTCTATCCCTGTTGAAATGAATAGTTCTTTTTGTAAACCTGAGGAGAAATTTACCAGCCCTGTATCGAACATGATCAGTTTTGGAGCTTTCTTAAGTTTTTCTTCGGCAGGAAGATAAGTAGTGGTTACCGGGTAAACCAGATTCAATAAATAGGCTTTTTCCAGCGTTTTAAATGCTTCACCCATTTCTCTGGAACGGTAAACTGACCCGCCGAATTTGTCAAAAGTGATCCTTTGACCGGCATAATTAAAGGCGGATCCGATAATATACCGTATCACTTTCGCCTGGGTCTGGTTCCTTGCATATTTCTCCACATCATCCTGGAAGGAAACGATCAAACGGCTGTAAATTTTCTGAAGCCGCTGCAAATCACGTTTTTCTGCATATTCCGCAAGGATTTCAGGCATCCCGCCAATAATTGTATATAAGCGGAAAAGATGGATCAGTTTTTCATGTGCGTATTCCGGAGGAGGAAACCCGGAAATGACCTGCCGGCTTTTTTCTTCTCCGATGATCAAAAGGAATTCGTCAAATGAACAAGGCCGGACCGGCATGAAATCCACCCTGCCCACGGGGAAAGATATCCTTTTGTCAATCAGGGTTTCAAGTAAAGAACCTGCAGCAACGACATATAAATCTTTTGCTTCTTCGTAGAAATATCGAAGCTTTGCAACAGCGGCCGGCGAATTTTGAATTTCATCAATGAAAATCAGTGTCTTTCCAAAATTTCTTTCAATATTCCACAGGAAAAAAATAGCATCCACAAATTCGGAAAAAGGCCTGTCCTCCTCAAAAAACTTTCTCTGATCACCTTTTTCAAGATTAAAATAAATATAATGATCAAAATCTCCGGAAAAGATGTTCACCAGGCTGGTCTTTCCGGCTTGTCTCACACCCCTTAACACCAAAGGTTTCCTGTCTTTCTCTGTTGCCCACACTTTTAATCCCGATAATGCTTCCCTGGAAAACATATAAAACGTTTTTTTGCAAATGCAAAGGTATTCAATATGTAATAGAATATAACATAAAATGTAAAAATATTGTCACAAAATATAAGATAATAATCGGATTGATGACACAAGTAATAACATAATTACCCCAATTGTGTCGTATTTGGTTTGATGTAATTTTCTAAGGATAAACAGCAGAAAAAATCCAGGATCTAGGATTGAGGATCGAGGAGCTTTGATCTATGATCTATAAGAAGAACCCTGGAACCCCGGAACCTGGAACAAAAAAAACTCCCACCGAAGCGGGAGTATAGGTTTTACACCTTCGGCATATAGCCTTATTGTGATAAGATGTAATTGAAGCAAATATAATAAAAAATTGCATTTGTTCTGAAAAGTTCATAATTTTCGGAATTATTTCACAATTAATCCATTTTACTATGAAAATTCTGGGATTGGACCTCGGTACCAACAGTATTGGCTGGGCTGTGGTGGAAAAAGATTTTGACGAATTCCAATTAATTGATAAAGGCGTTAGGATTTTTCAGGAAGGCGTTAAAATTGAAAAAGGAGTAGAAGGCTCTAAAGCGGCTGAGCGGACCACTTTCAGAAGCGCCAGAAGGCTTAAATTCAGAAGAAAACTGCGTAAGATAAACACGCTGCAAGTATTGATAAAATTTGGCTATTGTCCTTTTCTTTCTGATGAGCAGCTCAATGGATGGAGATATGATAAAGTCTATCCTGATAATCTTGAATTCAGGAATTGGTGGCTAACAGATGAAGATTCGAAAAAGACACCCTATTACTTCAGGTATCTTGCTGTAAATCAAAAAATGGACTTGTCTGATCAGAATCATCGTTATATGCTTGGGAGAGCTTTCTATCACATGGCTCAAAGGCGTGGATTCTTAAGTAACAGGCTTGAAGGGACAAAGGAAAGCGAAGGGGCTGTTAAGCAAACAATTGCACAAATTACTGAAGAAAAGGGGACAAAGACATTAGGTCAGTTTTTCTTTGAAAAGTATATGAGAGGAGAAAAAATTCGTGATACTTATACTCATCGAAATGAACATTATCTGGAAGAATTTCTAAGAATCTGTAACTTTCAGGATTTACCTGATGACCTGAGCAAAGAATTGCAAAGGGCAATTTTCTTTCAACGACCCTTAAAATCTCAAAAGGGTCTTGTTGGAAAATGTGTGTTTGAAAAAAACAAAAGCAGATGTCCTGTTTCAAGACCAGAATTTGAAGAGTTCAGAATGTTATGTTTCATCAATAATATTAAAATTAAAACTCCGGATGATGAAAAGCTTAGACCTTTAGGCTATGAAGAGAGGAATAAGGTATTTCCATTGTTTTTCAGGAAGAGCAAAGATCATTTTGATTTTGAAGATATTGCTAAAATCCTGGCGCCTAAAAATCAATATTCATATTATAAAAGCAGCGGGAAAAAGCCAACGGATTGGTTGTTTAATTACAGTATGAAGACATCCGTAAGTGCATGTCCTGTCTCGGCCAGGTTTAGAATATTATTCGGAAATGATTTTTATAATTTATCAGTTCCTTATCAGCGTGAAAAGGATGGAATGCTTTCAAATATTGACATGAATGACGTATGGCATGTTTTATTCGGTTTTGATTCCGATTCAAAACTTGAGGCATTTGCCAGAATCAGGCTTGGTTTTTCTGATGAGCAGGTTCAGGAATTCCTGAAAATCAATTTAAAAAAAGATTATGCTGCATTAAGCCTGAAAGCGATAAATAATATACTTCCTTTTCTCAGGCAGGGACTCATTTATTCCCATTCTGTGTTTCTTGCTAATATGTATAAAATTATACCAGGAGAAGCATGGGCTCAGGAATCAAATCGTAAATTGATTGAAGACGAAGTTTTCAAGATTATTTCAGATCAAAATATAGAAAAGCAGATCATTGATATCGTTAATGGCTATCTCCAGAATTGTCGAAGAGAACTCAGCGCATGGAGTAAAGAAGCTGAAGCCATATTCCAAAAAGATTTGATTTCGAGCATTAAGGAGTACTACGGCCCCAGAACTTATGATGGTTTTACAGAAGAAAAGAAAATCAAAATCGAAGAAAAGTCCTTCAATCTTTTTAAGAATCAGATGCCAATGAATTTTGGTCGGGGTGAATTTGTCAAAATCCCGACAATAGATGAAAGGGTAAAGGACTTTTTAAAAGAAAATTTTAGTGTAACTGATGATGATCTTGAAAAACTATATCATCCCTCTGCAATTGAAGTTTATAACCCCCCGGTAAGAGGGAAGGATGGGTATCTTTATCTAGGCAGTCCAATGGTTTCTTCAATCAGGAATCCAATGGCCATGAGATCATTGCATCAACTGAGAAAAGTAATTAATGAGCTTATAAGAGTCGGTAAGATAGATCAGAATACAAGGATTCATATTGAACTGGCACGTGATCTGATGAATGCCAATGAACGGAAGGCTTTGCAAAGCTGGCAACGCGACAGGGAAAGACTTAGAGATGAATATTCGAAAAAGATCAAAAATGATTGTGGGTTTGGTGATGATTACGTCCCATCTCAGGAAGAAATTTTAAAATATCAGCTTTGGGAGGAGCAACACCATAAATGTCTTTATACTGGTAATGAAATAAGCCTTTGCGAATTTCTTGGCGCGAATCCCAGGTATGATATTGAGCATACTATTCCACGAAGTCTTTCTTTCGATAATTCGCAAGAGAATAAATCGCTTTGCGATAATAAATTCAACCGTTCGGTTAAACGAAATAAAATTCCTTCCGAGTTGGTAAACCATGATGATATACTCCAAAGAATCGATCATTGGAGGGAAAAATCGGAAGATTTGGCCAATCTAATCCAGGTGGCAACACGGCAAGCCCGGGCTGCTGTAGATAAAGAATCAAAGGATAGTGCCATTCAAAAAAGGCACAAACTCACCTTTGAATTGAATTACTGGAGGAACAAATACAATCGTTTTATAATGAAGGATGTACCTGCAGGATTCAAGAATAGTCAATTAGTTGATACAGGAATAATAACGAAGTATGCCAGGTTATACCTGAATACATACTTTGATAAGGTTTTAACGGTAAAAGGCAGCACAGTGGCTGATTTTAGGACAATTTGGGGATTGCAGGAAGAATATGAAAAGAAAGAAAGGGTTAATCATATCCATCATTGCATTGATGCCATAACGATGGCTTGTATGACCAAGGAAAACTACGAACTGCTGGCAAAATTTTATCATGATTGGGAGGAGGCAGAATACGCCGGGTACGATAAGAAACCAAAAATTGATAAACCATGGCCTTCCTTTGCTGAAGACATGAAAGAGATTGAAAATGAGGTGTTGATATCTCATTATACACCTGATGTCCTTCCAAAAAAAGCAAAGCAGAAATTGAAGATCAGAGGAAAAATAAAATTAAATGAAAAGAGAGAAGTTATTTATTTGAAAGGCGATTCGGTTAGAGGCTCTTTGCACAAGGAAACAAATTACGGAGCAATTAAACGTACAATGATTGACCAAGACGGAAATCAAACTGAAAAACTGCTTTATGTTGCCAGAAAACCCCTGGATAGCCTGTCAGCGGCTGATATAAACAACATTGTGGATGGAAACATTCGTAACATTGTGATTGAAGGGAAAGAAAAGGAAGAGCCGTTAAACAAAGAATTGGAGAAATTTCTCAGACTTGAGAAAGACGAAGATGACCCGATAAGAAAAGCCATTTTCACTGATAAAGTCAATGAACTTAAACAACAACTTGAATCACTTTTCAGGATTGAGAATAAAGATGGCAGTTTTACCCCCATTAAAAAAGTGCGTTGCGTAGCCACCACAGTCACGAACCCGCTGGATGTCAAACTGCATAGAGACTTATCCAAACATGATTATAAGCATTATACCCATTTTGCCAACGACAGCAATTATGTGATGGGAATTTATGAAGGCACCGATAGTAAAGGCAAGGTAAAAAGAGATTTTATTCTGGTTAATAACCTGGATGCAGCTAAATTTTATAGTGGTAAAACTGAAGAAAATCCTTTGCCGGAGATTCATCCAAAATCTAAATTGAATTTGAAATCAATATTGAAAACTGGAACAATAGTTTGTGTTTGGGAAAATGTACCAAATGAAGTATGGCAATTACAAAAAAATGAAATTGTTAAGAGGTTTTATAAAATAATAAAAATGAAAAAAGATGGTCGAATTGCACTTAAACATATGCAAGAAGCTAGGAATGATGATGGATTAATAGGTAGTTACTTAAAAACATATGGATGTAAGCCTTCAAAGTCTCTTACAGAAGGTGAATCTCAAATAAATTTTAAGTTCCCTCATCCTAAGCTTCTTCTAAGTCCATTTAATTTTAATTTTCTCGTTGAACGATTTGACTTTTATATTTCGCCTATCGGAGAATTGAAGAAAATAGAAAAATGATCAAGCGCACCCTCTTTTTCACCCAGCCCTGCAGACTTTCGGTCAAAGACCGGCAACTGGTTGCCAGCTATCCCGAAAGCGGAGAGACCAAAACTGCGCCGGTCGAGGACCTGGGATTTATTGTGATTGAGCATCAGCAAATTAGCATCAGCATGCCTTTGCTTTCAGAACTGACCAACAACAATGTGGCCGTGGTTTTCTGCAACGCTGCTCATTACCCTTCTTCCATGCTGTTAAACCTTGATGGGCACCACATCCAGCAGGAATTGTTCAGCCGTCAGATTGAAGCGACGGAACCCCTGAAAAAGAATCTCTGGAAGCAAACCATTGAAGCAAAGATCTGTAACCAGGCCGGTGTGCTCCGACGCCTGTCAAAAGATTATAAAAAGGTGATGCATTTTGCGGAAAAAGTGAAAAGCGGCGATCCTGAGAATACTGAAGGTTCTGCTGCCCGAATCTATTGGCCGATTTTGTTCGGAGAAAAATTCACCCGTGAGCAGCATGGCGAACCGCCAAACAACCTGCTCAACTACGGATATGCCATCATCAGGGCGGCTGTGGCACGGTCGCTGGCGGGTTCGGGGCTGCTGGCTACGCTCGGCATCCATCATCATAATAAATACAATGCCTTCTGCCTGGCCGATGATATCATGGAACCCTATCGGCCTTATGTTGACCTGATGGTTTACGAGATCATGGCGTTAGGTGAAAATATCGAAGATCTGAACACAGGGCTTAAATTGAAATTGCTGGAAGTTCTGACCACCGATGTAAAGATGGGTAAATTAATTCGCCCGCTGATGATCGGCCTTTCGTCAACAACCGCTTCACTGGCTAAATGTTATACAGGTGAAGCAAAACGAATAAATTATCCGGTAATAAATTAATTTTTTGATCATCTTAATAAAACTGATCATTAATAAATGGAACAGAACCGGTTAAATGCCTATCATATCATGTGGCTCTTCGTATTTTTCGATTTACCGGTAGTTTTAAAGAAAGAGCGGAAAGCTGCCACTCGTTTCCGGAAGGATCTGATGGACGATGGATTCGGCATGATGCAATATTCAGTTTATACCCGTCATTGCGCCAGTAAAGAAAGTGCGGAAGTTCATGTAAAAAGGGTCAAAGGTGACATTCCGGAAAAAGGACAGGTCAGTATTCTCCAGGTTACCGATAAACAATACGGGGAAATCATTAATGTCTGGGGACGAAAAAGTGTACCTTTGCCTGAAGGGCCTAAACAACTTGAGCTTTTTTAATCAATTTGTTCATTGACATCTTGAAAAGTATCCTTAACCTTTGTAAAATGGAATCAAATCCACTTCCAGGTAACCTGAATTTATCGTTTTTACGATGAAAAAACCCCCGAAAACCCTATAAAATAAGGGCTAAATAGGGCTTGGTTGTGGTTTGATGTAATTTTCTAAGGATAAACAACTCCATTTACATGAGCCCACTGAAACGCACCGTTGTGGTTTGATGTAATTTTCTAAGGATAAACAACTGCGGCAAGCCTTTCGCAATTGGCGCAATCGTTGTGGTTTGATGTAATTTTCTAAGGATAAACAACGTCATATACTACTACAATGAGACAGCGCTTGTTGTGGTTTGATGTAATTTTCTAAGGATAAACAACTGATACTTGGTGAACAAATAGAGGCCATAAGTTGTGGTTTGATGTAATTTTCTAAGGATAAACAACTCCCTGCTTACTCATGTGATTTATGTTTGGTTGTGGTTTGATGTAATTTTCTAAGGATAAACAACACAAAAGTGATTATAAGCTATATCAGGATGGTTGTGGTTTGATGTAATTTTCTAAGGATAAACAACAAATTAAGTTTATACGACCGGGCTTCACGAGTTGTGGTTTGATGTAATTTTCTAAGGATAAACAACCTGTGCCGCCATGCAAGTCACCAGGTCATGTTGTGGTTTGATGTAATTTTCTAAGGATAAACAACACCGCAGGAATTGCCGTTCTATATGTACGAGTTGTGGTTTGATGTAATTTTCTAAGGATAAACAACTAAACCGTTAAATCAATAGAATCAGTTTTAGTTGTGGTTTGATGTAATTTTCTAAGGATAAACAACCCGTGTAGGTTCTTTGCTCAATAGTTTGTCGTTGTGGTTTGATGTAATTTTCTAAGGATAAACAACGCACTCAAATAAGTGAGGTAAGTAGGTGTCGTTGTGGTTTGATGTAATTTTCTAAGGATAAACAACTCCCTTTTGTGTGAGGGCCACAGCCCCGGCGTTGTGGTTTGATGTAATTTTCTAAGGATAAACAACCTCATCATTGTTGTTGCTCCGGCTTCCAAGTTGTGGTTTGATGTAATTTTCTAAGGATAAACAACACCGCAGGAATTGCCGTTCTATATGTACGAGTTGTGGTTTGATGTAATTTTCTAAGGATAAACAACATGCTGATCATGACAGCCTTATCATTTGCAGTTGTGGTTTGATGTAATTTTCTAAGGATAAACAACTCAAACATGGTATTGCTGAATGAGGGCAAGTTGTGGTTTGATGTAATTTTCTAAGGATAAACAACCCAACAGCCCCGCATGCCTGGTTCAAAGCAGTTGTGGTTTGATGTAATTTTCTAAGGATAAACAACTTTCTATTCGTTTGCTTAACTCCTCATTTAGTTGTGGTTTGATGTAATTTTCTAAGGATAAACAACTCGGTTAACGTTTGTATAAATGTTTTATAAGTTGTGGTTTGATGTAATTTTCTAAGGATAAACAACTCAAAGATCGATCAGGAAAGCAGCCCGGCAGTTGTGGTTTGATGTAATTTTCTAAGGATAAACAACCAATGCGCTAGGAGATGTTCTACATATCTCGTTGTGGTTTGATGTAATTTTCTAAGGATAAACAACCTTTAGCGATGGCAGGACTCAACGTCAGTAGTTGTGGTTTGATGTAATTTTCTAAGGATAAACAACCTCGTAAACATTCCGGTTTGTGCCCAGGCAGTTGTGGTTTGATGTAATTTTCTAAGGATAAACAACGCTGCTAAAGCAAGCCAGGGAGCGAAAAGAGTTGTGGTTTGATGTAATTTTTGGAAGATATTCAACTTAACCGTTTCCGTTCTCCTGTTTTCAGCGTTGGGACACCTTGAAAATTTCTATGGATGATTATATAATATACCAGCTCCATCATCCGGTAAATAACATGAAATAAAAGTAAATATATTAATCCGACATGAGTGTTTATGATCAATCAGATGCCACCTTAATTTTTTTATATTTAGAATATTTTCATAATTCTATATCCATAGCCAATACCTATACACAAATTCATATCCAGACAGTATTTTCAGTTCAAGACCGGAATTGTATAATAAGAAAACTGTGGAAAGATGAATTATTCAAATATATAACGGGCATTATTCAAAACCATGGTCATAAAGTTCTGGCAATTAATGGTATGCCAGATCATATTCATGTATTCTTTGGTATGAGGCCTACCCAGTCATTATCCGAATTGATGCAAGATATAAAAGGCGATTCGTCAAAATGGATTAACAAAAAAGGATTCATGAAAGGACGTTTTTCATGGCAGGAGGGGTATGGGGCATTTTCATATAGCAGATCGAATGTTGATAATGTCATTGACTATATTAAAAATCAGGAGATTCATCATCGTAAAAGAACCTTTATTGAAGAGTATCATGATTTTTTAGAAAAATTTGAAATTGATTTTGATGAGCGATATATCTTTAAGCCTGTAGAATGGGTTGAGGAGTAAAACAATGTGTGCCGATAGGCACAAGATATTGGTAGAGGAAATAGGGTTCATAAATATTTATCCCGTCCCGTATGGGACGGAATATCCAACTTCCAGCTTATATTCTACCCATATACAATCCCTATCGGGATTTATACTGAAACTAAAGGCAAATACGAAGAAATTTCCTTTTAGTTTCAGTTATGCCGAGAGGAACAGTGGCAATAAATTCGCAAACCTTTTCCGACTCGTTATATAATGAAACAAACCGAAAAACAAACCTGAAATTTCATTCGGGACATCCATTATTAAAATGAAGCTAAATAAAATCAATGCTTTCCGATGTGATTTTGAAAAAGTGCGAAAAACAGGAAGATATTCACCTGCTCAACTTAATAACATTCCGGTGGATAAGGTCCGGAATTGGATTCCGCATATCCTTATTCTGTCCGGAAACTTATTGAGGTATTGATCATAATACAGAAAAGACTTGCCGGATAAAATACTTCATAATAAAAATAATGGTAATCTGCTAATTTAAAGTCAGAATACAGAAGACAGAATACAGAATACAGAATACAGAATACAGAAGACAGAATACAGAATACAGAAGACAGAATACAGAAGACAGAATACAGAATTAAAAACCAGAACCCAGAAACCTCCTACTTCTTATCCTTTTTCTCTTTCTTTTCCAGCCTTTTTTCTTTCAGCGTCTTGGTCGGTGCTTTTTTTACTTCTTTTTTAACATCTTTTCCTTTTGTCATGTCGGTGAGTTTTTATTGTTAATACTTTTTTTCCCGGGAAAATACTGATCAGTAACTAACTAAAATATTAATTAACAGATATTTAAATTTAAAGATTTTCAAGGTATAAACATAATAATTTTCTTTTTATTTTATTAGAGATTATTCCATCTTCACCTGCATCGAAAATCCGCCTCCGCCACAAGGATTCACGCTCAGAAAATACACTCCTTTCTCCACAAAATACTTTTTATTCACCATATCCCACTGGTGCATATTCAACAGGTCGGCTTCGATCGGAATGGTCTTAGTTTCACCGGCTTCAAGGAAAACCCGGCTGAAACCTACCAGGGATTTCTCCGTGGCAGGCAGGTGAGAATCCGGCTTTTCAAGCATTTCCCCGGCTCTGGATGCATACACAAGCACCACCTCTTCACCTGCCCTGTCGCCTGTATTTTTGATCGTCAGATCTGCATGGATTTTTTCACCTTCCGTGAAGGTGCTCTTTTCAGTATCCATTGACTGGTATTCAAATGTAGTGTAACTCAATCCAAACCCAAATGGAAACAGCGGTTTACCTTTAAAAAAGCGGTAAGTTCTTCCTTTCATTGAGTAGTCGTTAAAAGACGGAAGATCATCGACGGATTTATAAAAAGTCACTGGCAACCTTCCGGATGGATTAACATCTCCGAAAAGAATACCGGCCAGCGCTTTGCCTCCCTGCTCCCCGGGATACCAGGCAAACAGAACGGCGTCGGCAGCATCGGGGACCTCCTGCAAAGCAATGGCGCTCCCGCCTGTTATGACGGCGATAATAGGCTTTTCAGGCACTTTCTCGCGCATCAGCCTGATAAACTCCCGCTGGCTCTCCGGCAGCCGGATATCAGACCGGTCGCCACCCTCGGGGTTCAACATGGCCTCGCCTTCTTCGCCTTCCATCATCTTTGAATTACCCAGGCACACGACAACCACATCCGCCATTTTTGCTTCCCAGAAACCGGTGTATCCCCCCGGACTATTCATCATGCACCCCGGTGAATAATCCACTACAGTGCCCACATCAACAGCCCTGGTAATGCCTTCGAGGAAAGTGACCATATCGCCTGACCAGCCGTTATAATTGCCGACCAATGCCATGACATCTGCCGCTGTCGGACCGGTGACGAAAATGTTGCAGATGGAGTCACGGTTTAAGGGCAGAACCTGGTTTTTATTTTGGAGAAGGACGATAGATTTGACAGCCGCTTCATAAGCCAGCGCCCGGTGCTCCGGGCTGTTGACCGCTTCAGGGCCAATGGTCGACCAGGGAACCATCTCAGGCGGATCGAAAAGCCCCAGGCGGAAACGGGTGCGAAGCAAAGGCCGCAGAATACTGTCGACAGATGATTCAGTGATCAGCCCTTTTACTATTGCATCCGGTATGTGCTTGTAAATATAGCCGCAGTTCAGATTGACGCCGGCCCTGACTGCCATCGCTGCAGCTTCTTCTCTTGTTTCCACAACTTTGTGCCTTAACCAGATGTCGTCCAGCGCCCAGCAATCGGTCACTACATGGCCTTTAAATCCCCATTCATCCCGAAGGATACCTTTTAACAGGTATTTACTGCCACAGCAAGGTTCATCGTAGAGCCGGTTATAGGCACACATTACTGCTTCGACTTTTGCATCCACAAGTGCTTTAAAAGCAGGGAGATAGGTCTCGCGGAAGTCTTTTTCATCAGGTAACGCATTGAAAACGTGGCGGGTTTTTTCAGGCCCGCTGTGAACAGCGTAATGTTTGGCACAAGCCGCTGCTTTAAGATAAACCGGATCGTTTCCCTGCAGCCCTCTCACAAACGCACTTCCCATCCGGCCGGTAAGATATGGATCTTCGCCGTATGTCTCCTGTCCCCGCCCCCATCGTGGGTCCCGGAATATATTGATGTTCGGGGTCCAGAATGAAAGGCCGAGGTATTGAACACGGTTATCTTTCCCGATAGCTTCGTTGTATTTTGCACGGGCTTCCGTCGAGATGGCATCAGCAATCGTGAAGATCAGGTTGTCATCGAATGTCGCCGCCAATCCAATGGCCTGCGGAAAAACAGTGGCTCTTCCTGCCCGGCCGACCCCGTGCAAACATTCGTTCCACCAGTTATACTCCGGGATTCCCAGCCTGTCGATGGCAGAACTGTTGTAAAGCAATTGCGAGGTTTTCTCCTCCAGCGTCATCCGCGAAATCAGGTCGTCAATGCGCTGATCTGTTGATAAATCAGGGTTCTTGAAGGGAAAAGCTGTTTCCTGGGAATTGGACTTTAGATATCCAACCAGGAGGATTAAAATGAATATATATCTTAATATCATATAATTAGAATCTATGTTTCGAATTCCAGATGAATTTTTACCTATATTTTTTTTACTGCAAATAGGTTGTATCAAAAGCCTGTTCTGTTGAATGGCTACCATATAATAGTTCGTGCTCCAACGACTAAAGCCGTTGGTTATATTGATGTTACAAAATTGGAACCGACGGCTTTAGTCGTCGGACTACTATTAAATAGAGTTAGCTCAGAATTTTGATACAGCGTCTTTGCAGGAAAATCCATAAAAAAATTAACTTAATCATAAAGAATTCATAAATTTAATGACTAATTCTTTACCATGAAAACAAAACAACTTTTCTTCCTCAATCAATGGGTAATTATCCTCCTCATCTTCTTAAACATTTCTGAATCAAACAGTCAGACCTTCGGGGAATGGGAAACCAAAACTCCGCTAACGGATTCTGTTTCTGACAATGTAAATCCGCATATACTTATTTCATACGACGCCGGCGAAGCCATGATGATTATGGTATGGGAGAAATCGCAGGATACAAACTCCACAGCCATTTACTACCGTAATTTGCTTAATCCGGAAGAACCCCAGGTTGTTATATCTGCACCGGATGTTCACTTCACGCATCCTAAAATATTAAAGCTATATGACAGCTTTGATATTCATTTTTACCTTTTTTACCAGTCTGACGAGGACGGTAACCAGGATATCTACTATATGAAATACGGATTCGACGGGCAGTTCACGGGGCCGTTTCCGTTTGCGACAGGCGAATTTGATCAGGAAGATTTAGTCTCGGAAAATCATACCTATTTCAGTAAATCAGGGCAGGAAAGATTTGTGATAAGTTCCTTAGCCTGGACAAGTAATAGTGACCTTGTTACCTGCAACCTTGAGAAAAACGGGGATATATTTTCGTTCTCCGAGCCTGAGGTTTTAGATACGGGTAATTGCGCTGATCTTGCCATTATAAATGACGAGATGATATATTACATTCGTGAGGAAGACGGTGGTTCCTTTATTTACGTTGTTTATAAGCAATCTCCGCCGGGAACCTGGGGCGAGCCGGTAATATATTTTGACGAAGGCAATTGTTTTAACCTGGCTGAGGATAATGTCACTCCGCAGTATCTCACCTGGTCGGCTGATTCGAATGGCGTTTTCCGTAATTACATGGCTAATTCCTTTTGGGAATATAACGGCTATGCCATAGGTCCGGGCAATGATACCCCGCTTGATCCGGCCGTTTGCACGCTGGTTATCGGCGTGGAACCGGAGGAAGATATATTTTATGATTATTACATGGCTTTTCCTTTCCAGGAGAACGGGCATGATGAAATATTCCTGAATGGCTACGGCTGGGAACCTGAATTTTTGAATTTTTCACAGTCCAATACTGAAAACCGGAATCCTGATTTTTATCTTGGCGAAATATATCCGTGGAATGTTGATTGTTTTTATGTCTATCTGATCTGGGAAGAGTTGCGGAATGAACACTGGCAGATTTTCAGTTCAAAAACGATAATGTGTGTGGGAGGAATCGATGAAACTACAGAAAAAGATGACTTCATTAAAACGTTTCCCAATCCTTTCAGGGATGAACTGACCATTTCATATACTCTTCCTGCTGGAGATTTTATCAGGATAGAGGTGATTGACATTTTCGGAAGGAAAATTACTGGCTTCCATCCAGGCAAACAACTTTCAGGGGAGCAGCAAATCCGATGGAACGGAAGAGATAACAGCGGAAATGAGGTTCCGTCAGGTCTGTATTTTATCCGGTTGACCTCTGATGAAATTTCTTCTTCAAACAGAGTTTTGAAAATATACTGAAACTTAAGAAGGTGTCTCAAAAGTCCTTCGTGGAACTTCGTGCAGTCTTCGTGGAACTTCGTGTAATTCATAAGTATTTGTTACACAGAGATCCACGAAGAAGACACGAAGAACCACGAAGTCAATTTGAATAAATTTATCCCTTTTGAGACAGCCTCTTTTAGTTTCAGTTATGCCAAGAGAAACAGCGGCAATAAATTCGTAAATACCGAAAAATCGGTACAGGCTCTGTTCCGACTCGGTATAAAATCAAATAGTTTTAATAATCCGTAGTCATCAGCAAAAATCCATTTCATCTGTGTGCTATAATAGAACGCGGATTTACGCAAATCAATTGAATGAAATTCCCAATTCAACATTCAACATTCAACATTCAAAATTTCAATGCTATCTTCCCATCCAGGAGCACTGCAATTACTGTCATCTGTCCATCCAGCGCTTCCTGTGGGATTTCAATGGTGATCAGTCCCGGGTTGCCGCTCCACCAGGGTTTGAGCCAGGTCTTCTGCTCAAGCTTGGCGCCATAGCCGACGACCCAGGCAGAGTTGATCGGGTTGGTAATGCCCTTGAGCAGAATTTGGCGATTGGGCGATTGGACGATTGGATGATTGGGCGATTGGGCGATTGGGCGATCTTGATTTTGGATTTTAGATTTTGGATTTGTTTGGGATTCGGTCCGCCAGCTGGCGGATGGATTTTGGGATTTTTCCTGTCCAACTGTCCAGCTGTCCAACTGTCCAACTGAACAATTGCCAGGAAGGAACAAATAGAGTATAGTACTATCGGATGAAAGGGTGGAAGGGCCGTAGTAGCAGTCTTTCGGGATACCGGCCCGGGTGCCGTAGATCGCTTCGCTGTGTTTTGATGTCCAGGCGCCTAATTCCTGCAGGATTTGAACCTGTTCCTCCGGGATGGCGCCATCGGCTTTCGGTCCGATATCAAGCAACAGGTTACCACCCATGCCGATCACATCAGCGAAAATGCGGATCAGCAGGTTACCGGGCTTGTAGTTTTTGTCGTTTGGCTGATACCCCCATGAATCGTTCATGGTCATACACAGTTCCCAGTATTCAGCTGACGGTTTGACGACAGGGATGCCCTGTTCCGGTGTGGCATAATCGCCATAACCGGCGAGTCGTGAGTTGATGACCACATCCGGATTGTTGTTCAGCAGCATTTCACGGATCTCCGCAGCGCGCCAGTTTTCCGCGCTTTGCTCCCAGTCGCCGTCGAACCAGAAAAGATCGGGATTATAGCGGGTCATGATTTCCGTGATCTGATCTTTGTTGAACTGCGTGAACTTGTTCCACTTATCGGGGTTGGAGTCAATTTCGTATCTTTTCTGCGTACGGGTAAAATTCGGGTAATCCGGGTTCGACCAATCAAGCAGGGAATAGTACAGGCCTACTTTCAGACCCTCTTTCCTGAGCGCTTTACAAAATGGCCCGACCAGGTCGCGGCCTGCCGGGGATTTGTTGGCTACATTGAGATCGCTCACTTTTGTATCCCACAGGGCTACGCCATCATGATGTTTACTGGACATGACCGCATAACGGGCCCCGCACCCACGGATAATTTGCGCCCATGCCTCCGGGTCGTAGTTTTCTGCCGTGAAGCCTTCCAATTGTATCATGTAGGCTTCATAAGGAAGATATTCATTATAGAAAGACCATGATTCATCGATGCCATTCACTGCATAGATGCCCCAATGAATGAAGATGCCCAGCTTGGCGTCTTTGAACCATTGCATTCGCTCAGGTTGAGCCAGTAAACAGTTAACAGTGAACAGTGAGCAGAAGAAGATGAAAGCTAGTTTTTTCATTTTAATTTATTTTAACCACTAAGGCACTGAGGACACTTAGAAGCACTGAGAGTTTAAAGTCTTGATTTCGAGCAAGATATTTAAGATTTAATTCGTTTGTGTTCCTCAGTGTCCTCAGTGCCTTAGTGGTTATTATTTCAATCAAATTTAGTTAAATGTATGTTTGTTTAATTTTATTTTTCTGTTAAAAAGTATGTAACTTTAACGTTGATTATCAGCAAAACACCAATCTCTTATGTCATGAAGATTTATCCATTATTCATACTCTTTTTTTTTCTTTTCCGGGCAATGGAAGCCCAGGTCTTTCCACCGCCGGCAAATGTGGAATATGAGAGCGGCATTCTGACTATTTGTCCGCCCGATTCTGTTCCGGGGTATACCGGCGGATTAATGGGTTATAATGTTTATATGGATGATGAATTTATTGAAAATCTGCCGGCTGGTTCCCCTCAAGATACAGTAACCCTGGCATTTGATCCGTTGCCTTTGCCCGGTAACCGGATATTTTGTGTTACAGCCGTTTACCAGATCTGGATTTCTGATAAAACGTGTGATTCAGCGTATGTCCATTATGGTTATGAGCTTCCTTTTACAGAAGATTGGTCATCAGGGAGTTTTAATGCAAATAACTGGACACAGGAAGGGAATTACTGGACATTAAGTAATGAAATTGGCAATCCATCACCATCTGCTGAATTTCACAGCCAGACAGTCCTTTCAAATTATTCGATCCCATTAACAAGTTACAGTTTTATTGCAGATACAAATTCACTTAAAAGGGTACACCTTGAATTTTACATCAAACTGGAATGTATAAATAGTACAGGAAACGAGCGGCTTTATTATCAACAGTGGAATTGGATGAGCCAAATCTGGCAAGGCTATTATTATGTAGGACTATCTAATGAAAATGGAAGTTTTGATTGGGTTAAATATTCAAGAACGATATATAATTTGGGCGGAGGGCCATTCATGATCAGGATCATCGCTGAAGGAGAAAATTCGGCTGACATTTCTGCCTGGTATATTGATAATTTGCAAATCTATCAAACCTGCCAGGCATCACATGATTTATCTGCAACTGAAAATGCTATGGATGAAGTGGAATTGGAGTGGGAAATTGATTCTGATTGCGGGGATTCTTATGGGAATTTTTTAAATCATTATCATTATGGAGTAGAGTATTTTAACTCCATTGGCACAGGATCCCAGGCTGAATTTGATGTTGCCGCATACTGGACCCCTGAATTGTTAGTAGAATATGATAATATTTCTGTCGGGGCAATTTATTTTTATCCGGCAGAATCAAATGCAAATTATACCGTAAGAATTTGGGAAGGTGATTCAGCTGATTTAGTTTATGAACAGGGTGTTGCAGATCCGCAAATTTCACAATGGAATAAAGTTTTGCTGGATTCCGTCTATCCGGTTGATATATCCCGGAATTTGTGGATTGGATATCATATTGAAACAATGACAGGTTACCCGGCAGGTGTTGATGAAGGCCCGGCATATAATGGGTATGGAAATATGATGTACTGGGAAGGACAATGGTCAACCTTGCTGGAGATTAATCCTGAACTTGATTTTAATTGGCTGATTGATGCATATATTGGTGAAGGCTATCCAATGTATTGCGCAAACCGGATATACCGAAAAATTAATGATGGCGACTATACTATGATAGCCGAAATCCATATGACTGATAATTACCTCGATTCTGAAGCCGATATTACCAACCTGAACTGCTACAAAATAACCAATCTTTCTGGCAAAAATGCTGATACCTGCGAATCATATTTCACTAATGAAAGTTGTGTGCAGCCAGTGAATATTTTTGATGAATATGAAGATGATAACCGGCTGATGGTTTATCCAAATCCTGCCGGAGATCAGTTATTTATTGAGATGCCGGAAAACATGATGGAGATACAGCTTCTTGACATGACCGGCAGGGTTGTTTATGAAATACAGGATGCAAGGAAGCAAATAGCGATAAAGGCCGATGGTTTCAGCATTGGTATTTATCTGTTAAAAGTTTCAACGAAGGATGGTTTGTTAACCAGGAAGATACTGATTAAATAGTTCGAGCGCGACTGGAGAACTCTTGAATTTAGCGATATGGAGGTCGTTTGTCCTTAGAGGACGAAATGATAATAGCCCCGGATGAAATCCGGGGTTGGTGTAAGTGCGAAAAGGTAAAAGTCCAGAAGGGACGAATGAATATCGATATATTCGGAGATTGTTATCAATCGTCCGCCGTTGGCGGACTTTAAATTGATTTGAACCTTCTTAATCCCCACGGATTTCATCCGGGGCTATTATCAATTGTCCCTGGCGGGACAAATCCTCAAATCACTCAATCCCCCAATCTTTTTTTTATCTTCGCCGAAATTCTTTCTATATGCTGAAAGCCTTCTTACCGATAACTCTGCGTAACCTCACCCTTCGCAACCGCTTCATCAAAACCGCTACCAATGAAGGGATGTGGATCGACAACCTGCCTTCACCGCAACTTGTCGCTCACCATGCACGGCTTGCGCAAGGAGGCGTTGGCCTTACCACTGTAGCATACGGCGCAGTGCATCCCGACGGCCGGACCCACGAAACGCAGATGGTTATGCGGGCAGAGGTTGTGCCGGGTTTAAAAAAACTGACGGAAGCGGTGCATAATTATGGCGCCGCTGCAAGTATCCAATTGACCCATTGCGGTTTTTTTACCAATAACAGGCAAGTCACCGGGAAACGCCCTATCGGCCCTTCAATGATCCTTAACAATTATGGCCTCCTCAGCGGAATTTTCTGTTCCAGGCCCATGACCACTGACGACTTACGACTGACGGCTGACGACTTTGCCCGTTCAGCCAGGCTGGCCGTCGAAGCAGGATTTGATGCCATAGAGATCCATATAGGTCATGGATATCTGTTGAGCCAATTCCTGAGCCCCCGTTTTAACCGGCGAAAAGATGATTATGGGGGATCACTGGAGAACCGGATGAGATTTCCCCTGGAAGTTATCGATTCGGTAAGGAAAGCCGTTGGTGAAGATGTTCCCGTTCTGTGCAAAATAAACCTTAGTGACGGATTCAAAGGCGGATTGGAAGTTAGTGATACTGTTGAAATTGCGAAAAGGCTTGAGATGGCCGGCGTGGACGCATTGGTTCTCAGCGGAGGATTTACCAGCAAAACGCCTTTTTACCTGATGAGGGGTGATGTTCCTTTAAAGGAGATGATCAGGGCGGAAAAGCAGATTCAACATAAGGCCGCTTTTGCCGTTTTCGGCCGGTTTATTATTGGGAAATATAAGTTTTCAGAAAATTTTTTCATGCCTCTTGCCCTTAAGATACGGCAGGCTGTGAAAATGCCACTGGTTTACCTGGGAGGTGTGATCTCGGCAGAAGGCGTAGAGCAGGTTTTTGCGGAAGGATTCGACATGGTTGCAATTGGCAGGGCATTGATCCACGATCCTGATTTCGTCCTGAAAATTAAAACGGATTTGCAGCATGTGTCTCTCTGTAATCATTGCAACATCTGCGTGGCGGAGATGGATCGCGGTGGGGTGAGATGTGTGATGGTGTGATTATAATACCCCGAATATCGAATATCGCCCAATCGCCCAATCGCCCAATCTTTCCTATCTTTGCCCCATGATCTTCCCTTTTTATATTGCCAAACGCTATCTCATCGCGAAAAAGTCGCATAACATCATCAACATTATTTCCATTATATCCGTGATCGGGGTGATGGTGGGCACCGGGGCGCTCATCATTGTACTTTCTGTATTTAACGGCTTTGAAGGACTTGTCATGGGATTATTTAATTCCTTTAACCCCGACCTGAAGATTGAGGCAATTGAAGGGAAAACCTTCACTCTTTCTGAAGATCAAAGCAGGAAAATTAAACAAATCCCCGGTATTGCCTTCGTTGTTGAAACGGTTGAAGAAAATGCCCTCGCCCGGTTTGGCGATAAGCAAAGTATCGTAATGATGAAAGGGGTGGAAGACAGCTTTATGGAAATGACCCCGCTTGGTGATTTTATGGTGAATGGCAATTATACCCTGGGTAGCAGCAACAGGCCGGCCGCCGTGATTGGCGCCGGGGTAGCTTATTATCTTGGTATTTACCCTGAAGATTTTGCCGTCCCGATGTCACTCTATCTTCCTAAAAGGACAAGGAAAACACTGACAGGTACGCCCGAACAATCATTCAACAGCCTGCCGGTTCATGTGGCAGGCGTATTCACCATTCAACAGGAATTTGATATGTCCTATGTCATCGTTCCAATCACTCTGGCAAGGGAACTGCTGGAATATGACAGGGAAGTCACCTCGCTCGAAATTGGCCTGACTTACCCGGCGGATATATCCCAGGTAAAACAAAGTATCAGGGAGCTCCTTGGTGCGGATTTCCAGGTGAAAGACCGCTACCAGCAGCAAGCTTTGCTTTACCGGGTGATGAAATCGGAGAAATGGGCCGTATTCTTTATTCTTTCCATGATCCTGGTCATTGCAGCATTCAATATGATCGGTTCACTTTCGATGCTTATTGTCGACAAGAAAAAGGATATTGCCGTCCTCTGGAGTTTGGGTGCCAGCAAATCGCAGATCAGGAAAATATTTTTTTCGGAAGGAATGATGATCTCCCTTGCCGGCGGATTGCTGGGGCTTTTCCTGGGCGGACTGCTGGCCCTGCTGCAGCAGGAATTCGGCTTCCTCCGGCTGGGTGGCGGCGAAGGTACCTATATCGTGGATGCCTATCCTGTAAAAGTGCAACTGCTTGATTTTATTTATGTGATGATAACAGTGGTAGTGATAGGTGCCGCTACAACCTGGTATCCTGTCAGGCAGATCTCTAAAAAATACCTTGCGCAAAGGATGAATTTCTTTTTGACAAGATAAATATAAAACTATACCTTTGTAGGCTACAATCATCACTTAATCCTGGCATTAATTTCAATCTTAAAACCTACTCAATCAATTTATTATGAGATTTTTTACACATTTTGGAAGACTTAGCACCGGCTTATTGTTTACGCTGGCCATGATTTCATTTTCGCTGGAAGCGAACCCGGTTAAACTGAACAACAACACAAATGACATCAGGATCACGGCAAATACCGGTCAGGGGTTCACAGTTTCTTTCTCCTTGTCGGAATTTAATACGCTCGATGTAAAAACGTCGAAAGGTATTTTTTCGCGCCTCCTGGTGCCTTCCTATGCACGGCACGGCGCTTTCGGCTCCCCCGAATTACCCGTCTGTAGCAAATTGATCGAGATTCCGGTGAATGCAGAGGTCCAGGTACGGATCCTTAATTTTGATGTGAAAGAATATTTGCTGAAGGACCTTGGGATCAGTTTCCCGGTAATGCCTAACCAGCCACCGGTTGCCAAAACGGGAGAACCTGTCGAATTCATTTATGATAAAAGCGCTTACAAGATCGATGCATACAGCCCGGTTGATATTGCAACTGTTGAACTTCTGGGTGAAATGAGAGGCGTGAAGATTGGCCGCTTTGATATTATGCCAGTTCAGTACAATCCTGTTACAGGAATGATCAGGGTTTATGAAAACCTTGAGATTGAAGTTACTTTCTTAAATGCTGACCTGCCGGCTACGGAGCTCAAAAAGCAAATTTACAGTAACCATTACTTTTCACCGGTTTTCAATTCTTTACTTAATTACAGGGAACCGGAAAATACCGTCAGAGAAAATTTCAGCCGTTATCCAATAAAATTTGTGATCGTTGCTGACCGGATGTTTGAAACACAGTTGCAGCCACTTATCGACTGGAAAATAAAGAAGGGATTCACAGTAATTGAAGCTTATACTGATGATCCAAATGTCGGCACCACTACTTTTCAGATTAAAGCTTACCTGCAGAGCCTGTATGATAATGCCACACCTGAGGACCCGGCTCCTACCTTCATCCTTTTCGTTGGAGATATCGCACAGGTACCAACCTGGACCGGACAGGCGGCCGGACATGTTACCGACCTTTACTATTGCGAATATACCGATGATTATTTCCCGGAGATATTTTATGGAAGATATTCTGCACAGAATACGGCTCAGTTGCAGCCGCAGATCGATAAAACCCTTATGTATGAGCAGTATACGATGCCAACAACTACCTACCTCGACTCGGTAATAATGATAGCCGGTATGGATGGTACTTACGGACCTATTCACGGCAATGGGCAGATTAATTATGGCACCGAAAACTATTTCAATGCTTCTAATGGGATCTTTTCTTATACCTATTTATACCCTGAATCCGGCAACAGTGCAGCACTTATCCGCCAGAATGTTTCCGACGGCGTTACCTTTGCTAATTATACCGCTCATGGCTCACCTGATGGCTGGGCCGACCCGAGTTTCTCGATCAGCGATATAACGGCCCTCCAAAATGATGGCAAATATGGATTGCTGGTCGGCAATTGCTGTTCCACCAGCGAATACCAGGTGAGTGAATGTTTCGGGGAGGCGATTGTGCGTGCTGCCAACAAAGGAGCGGTGGGTTATATCG
>Ga0247841_10003966_pt1 | contig 26297 bp, 19 predicted proteins | sample LaCruzMarch2015__2_FD_192410 | JGI IMG/M metagenome (GOLD analysis project Ga0247841, IMG submission 192410) | Freshwater microbial communities from meromictic Lake La Cruz, Castile-La Mancha, Spain - LaCruzMarch2015_18m | ecosystem: Environmental > Aquatic > Freshwater > Lake | place: Spain... | reverse complement strand
TGATGGGCTGGAGGACGAAGCGAAAGACCATCGGCCCACCCGGACGATCGAGCAGGTTCTGCCAGACGCGCGTGCGAACTTCGTCCGAGAAGCCGCACAACGCGAGGCCGACGATGACCGAAGCGATCGACAGCGCGACCACCAGTCGAGCCAGAAAGACCTGTGCATTCGATGGTGTCTTGTTCATTGCCCAAGCCCCCCTCTGTGTTACAGGCTTACGATCGACTCGAAAACAAATGGCCGCCCGTGGGGGCGGATGGGCGGGGTGTCTTTGCTGGTACCGCACGCCAAGCCGCTACTCGGCAACCGTCGGCGAGGCCGCGATCTGTACTGTCCGCTGTGCGGACCAGCGCCCCCGCGGAGCGCGGGGGCCTCGCAACCTGCCGTGGCGTCGTCGCGGCTAACGGCCATGAGGGGTTGTCCGTCACCCCCGAAACATGAAAGCACCCGGCGGGAGCGGCTTTCACGGTAACCCGACTGACGCGATTCTTCTCTGCGTCTCTGCGCCTCTGCGTGAGATTCTTCAAGAGGCCTCACGCAGAGGCGCAGAGACGCAGAGGCGGTAACGCGCGACGCTCGGGTAACCCGCGAGGTCTCGTCGCGGCTAACGGCCATGGCGCCCGCGCCACCCCGAAAGATGAAAGTTGCGGTCGCCATGGCCGCTCCCTCACCCCGCCCTCTCCCAGAGGGAGAGGGAGAATTGGAGCGCGCTCCCGGCGCGACTTTCACGGTAAAGCCGCTCCCACGCACGCCTTTCATCGTTCGCGGTGGCTGCTCTTGCGGCCATGGCCGCTAACGGGCCCCTCCGTCATCCGTACCGGCAGCGTCCGGCTCGGCTTCCAAGGCTTCCGCGGGCTCCTCGCTGATCGCCGGCCCCATCAGGATCGCGAGCGGGCGGGTATGCGGACTCGCATCGAGCGCGATGATCAGTGCCGTGGTCAGGGGTACGGCCAGGAACATGCCGACGGTGCCGAACAGCCAGCCCCAGACCAGCAGCGCGATGAAGACCGCCAGCGTCGAGATGCCGAGCCCCTTACCCATGATCCGCGGCTCGATGACATTGCCGATCGCGGTGTTGATCACCAGGAAACCGGCCGCGACCATCAACGCCGTGCCCAGATCGACCTGCACCAGTGCCAGCAGGACCGGCGGTATCATCATCACGATATTGCCGACCACCGGCAGGAAGTTCAGAAAGAAGGCCAGCACCGCCCACAGGATGGCGAAGTCGATCCCGAACAGCCACAGCAGGAGCCAGACACAGACGGCGGTAGCGAGGCTGGTCAGGGCCTTGATCTGCATGTAGCGATTGATGTTGTCCAGCATCCGCTGCAGGCGCGCCTCGCCGTCCGGCGTGATGTGAAAGGCCGCCCTCAGCTTGGGCGCCATCGTCGGCACTTCGAGCAGGATGAAGATGACGGTGAGCAGCACCAGAAGCCCGGTCGCGAAGACGCTGCCGGCGCTGGACAACATCCGCGGCACCAGGGCCTTAAGCTTGGCCGGGTCCAGGATGTCAGTCGCCGCCGCGGCCGGGTTGTCGACCCCGGTCCCCGCCATCAGGCCGCCGAAGTGCTCGGCCAGTGCCGTGAAGCGTTCCTGATAGCCCGGCAGGCTGTCCTTGAAGCCCTCGAGCGACCCGGTCGTCATCAGCGCGAGCAGGCTGCCGATATCGAGCAGCACGAACGCGATCACGAACAGGGCGCCCCACTTCGGCACGCCTTTGCGGCGCATCCAGGCCAGGGCCGGGGTGGCGACGATTGCGATGAAGATGGCGAGCAGGAGCGGCGTCAGCAGCGGCGCCGCGGTCTTCATCAAGGTTATGACGAGGGCGACGGCCCCGGCGATGATCAGCCCGCGGGCGGGCCCAGAGAAGGAGGCTAGGACATTCATGGCGGCGCAGGCTCCTGTACTGGAATTGGGTGAAAACGGTATCAAGGTCCCGCCGCGATGCAACCACGTAGGGGCGGGTTTCAAACCCGCCCCTACGGCGGCCCTTTCATGCGCTGGGGTGTCCAAGATCGTACACGTTAGGTAGTTGGTTGACCTTCCCGGCTCAGGTCTAAGCAGCCTTCGGGAATTGGCCGGCCGCCTGGCTGGTACGGAACATCAGCCAGAGGCCCAGCACCAGGGCGATCACCTCGGCGGCCAGCATCTGCACCAGGGCCAAGAGGCTCACCAGGTCGACCGCGGAGACCCAACTGGACGACGCGCCGCCCACCGTCTGGATGGTCGCGATCCCCGCCTGGGGGGCGGCGAGGAAGTAAAAGAGGAGTTGCCCCACTTCCAGCAGCATCACCACCATGGAGAACAGGATGCCCAGGCTGCTCGCGACCAGGCCGGTCCACAGGGTCGCGAGGACTGCCGACTCGGTCGGGCGCGACAGCGGATCGGCAATCCGCCGGCCCAGACCGGGGTAACGATAGAACCAGACGATCGTAAACAAGAGCAGAAGCATATTGACCAGGCTCAGCAGCCCGACGATCGGCAGGCCGCTGCGCGGGCCTGAGATGCTTCCTGAAAAGACAAAGACATAGAACATAACGACCAAGGGGACTGAGCCCAGCACCACCTGGAGCCAAAAACCGATCCGTCCCAGGCGGGTGAAGGTCTTGCCCAGACCCTCGATCTTAGCGCCATGCAGACCCTCAACGAATTGCTGCAACATACTCATGACTGACACCTCGGCCGCGTGGTGCGGTCCGTCTGGGGGAGTGATCAAAGCGGAGCCGGGAGGCCCAGCGGCGGATTTAGCGCACGGGCCCGGGGGAGATAGTGTCAGGAGAGAGAAAAAAAAGCGAACTGCCGGTAACACAGTGTTCCCGTAGGATGGGTAGAGCGCAGCGAAACCCATCCTTTGCGCGAACCTAAGGCGTTGATTGAAAGGTTTCGCTTCGCTCTGCCCAGCCGACAGGTCGCGCGCGGATCGGGCCGGCAGCAAATCCTAGGCCCAATCTGACTGGGGTGCGGCGCTCCCCGTGGCCGGAGCGATCATCTGGTTTTCCCGCGCCACAGCGTATGCGCAGCGAGCGCGGCCCGGTCCCGGTCGCCATGGACCTGGAGGCGACACTGGACGCCACCCGCGCCACGGGTCCGCGGGCCACCGCCGGCCTGGCCAATCTGCTGCGCGCCGACCGCTTCATCGGGCGGCCCCGCATCGTCTTCCTGCAACGTTAGGACGCGGGGGTCACCCGCGCGGTGATCGGCCCAACGCCTTCAGTGAACTATCTTTCTTTGTGTTTTGTTTGTCTTTGTGTCATCAATTCGCGGATTTAGGATCAAACGCGCACCCTCGCCTGTGTCGGCGCGCGTCGGCACGGTGGTCCCGCGTCCAGGTTCGCGGGTCCCGCGGCGCGGCAGAAGCACTGGGCAAGGGTCGGGGCGAACCTGCGGGCGAGCTTGGCGGCGGCACTCGGGACGCAGAGCGTCCTGGGATGCATTCCCAAGCGGCGCCTGGGAACGAGAGCACACGCGCGCGGCCTTGCGCGGCGCGGATTCGCTACAGAACCCCCGCCTCCAGAAAGCTGAAATAGCGCTCGGCGAGATGTTCGCCGAAGCGATCCCGGAGGCCGAGATTGTCTTTGACAACGGATCTTTTGCCATCTATGTTAGCAACAACTTTGTTGCTGAACTTTTCGACTCGCCATGTCGACTTTCCTACGCCCGAACCTCGAAGACGCCTTTTGGAGAGCCCTGGAGTCCGGCAGTCACCTGCTGATCCCAGGGCCCAGGCGCATCGGCAAGACCACACTCCTCAAGCAGGCACTCGCCCGGCCCGGCGCCGACTTTTTTCCCGTCTATGTCTTTGTGGAGTCAATCGATTCAGTCGATGAACTGTATCGAAAGCTCTTGTCCGCACTCCTGGATCAGGAGTTCGTGGGTAGACTCAGCCGCGCCTCCAGGCGCTTCTCCGCATGGGTCAAACGGATTCGCATCGAGGAGATCGGGGCCAAGGTGCGCTTCGGAGCCGCGGGGCCGGTGGATCACCTCAGCGAATTTGCTCGATTCTGCCGTGGTCTGGAGTTGGACGGTCGCATCGTCCTGATGGTTGACGAACTCCCTCAGGCGGTGGAGAACACCCTGGGAAGCAAGTCTGAGCAGGAGCGGCGGGAGGCGATCCGGATGCTCCAGACCCTTCGCGACTGCCGACACGATCCCAGCCTCGTGGAGCGCATCCAGTTTGTCTTCGCCGGCTCCATTGGACTGGAAAACGTCGCGGCGTCCCTTGGCGCAAGCAAGCACATCAATGACCTGAAGACGCTACGCATCCCTCCGCTCACCCCGGACGAGGGACGCAGCTTCCTCGACCTGGAACTGACCCGTCTCGGCCTCGCCGACCTCCCGCAGGAGGTACGCGAGCACCTGCTCGGGCGCATCGGCTGGGATTGGCTGATACCCATCTTCATCAGGCGCCTTGCGGAGGAGCTGCCTCCCAACTCGGCAACCCCGGGTGCGGTGGATCGGGCTTTCACGGAACTGCTGACCCACCAAAACCTGTTCGAGCATTGGTATGGCCGATTGCGAATGACTCTGGAACCCAAGGAGCTTCAATTCGTCAAGGACGTGCTCGGCCACGCCGCTGACCCGCGCAACAATGTCATCCACAGCCGATCCCTGACCAATCTCGCGGTAGAGCACGGGGTGCTGGAGCAACAGGTCGATCTCGTCGGCATCCTCAAGCACGACGGCTATCTCAACAACCAGGAGGACCCGGCGCGCTATCGCTTCAACTCGCCGGTGATCAGGGAATGGTGGTGGCGCAACGTCGCCAATTGACCGCGGGAGAGCGACTGCGATGAGCGAGACACTGGGCGGGGTCTACAACCCGCAGGCGATACCGGAGGCCGAGTTCCTGGCCCGCTATTCCGTGCGACTGGACCTGACCGACAAACTGCTGCGAACGATCCTGAGCAACGGGCTGGAGGACGAACCCGAACACGCCATCGTCCAGGGCCAACGAGGACAGGGCAAGACCAGCCTGCTGCGCCGCATCCAGATCGCACTGCGGGACAACCGGGAGACGCGCGACTGGCTGATCCCGCTGTTGTTCAGGGAGGAGCTTTACGGTGTCACCAGCCTCTGCCGGCTCTGGGAGGAGGCAGCAAGCCTGCTCCGCGACAGACCGGGCTTTGAAAGACTCCCGGATGCGATCGAGGCCGTCTGGGAAACGCCCCACTACGAGAAGGACTGTTATCTTATCCTGGACCGCGCCCTGGCCGACCAGGGCATGCGACTGGTCCTGCTGATCGACAACATCGGCGACCTCTTCGGCAAGCTCAAACGCCCGGAGCAGCAGCGTCTGCGCGAGATCCTGCACACCACCAAGCGCATCCAGATCCTCGGCGCGTCCACGGTCATGCTGGAGCAGCACTACGACCACAGCGCGCCCTTCTACCAGTTCTTCCGCGAGATCAATCTCCCCGGTCTCTCCCAGGGGGAGGCGCTGACCCTGCTGCGGCATCTGGGCACCCCGGACCAGCAAACGCGGCTGGAGGAGGTCATCGCGCGCACACCAGGACGAATCGAGACCCTAAGAAGGCTGACCGCCGGCGTCCCGCGCACCCTGGTGCTGCTGTTCGACATCCTGCTCGACCAGAACGGCAACGCATTCCGCGACCTGGAACTGCTGCTCGACCGGGTCACTCCGCTCTACAAGCACCGGATGGACGACCTGCCGGCGCAGCAGCAGGCCATCGTCGATGCCGTTGCCCTTGGCTGGGATGCACTGTCCGCCGGTGAGATCGCCCGCGCCACGCGCCTGCCGAGTAAGCAGATCGCCGCCCAGCTCAGGCAGTTAGAGCGCGCCAACGTCATCCACCGCGAGCCCACCAGCACCAAGAACAACCTCTACCGGCTCACCGAGCGCTTCTTCAACATCTGGTATCTGATGCGCCATGGCCGCCCCGGCGACCGGCGCCGGGCGTTGTGGCTGGTGCGGTTTCTGGAGATTTGGTGCTCGCCGGATGACCTGCGAGAGCGTGCGCTTGGCCACTTGACCATGCTGCGCGATGCCCTCCTCGCGCCCGATCATGCCTGGCTCATGACGGAGGCATTGCGTGGGGCGGGGTTGGACTTAGAGACCGAGGATCGGTTGGTGAAGGCGACGCGGGAGTACCTTGCCGGGGACTTGCGGGATCAGGTCGAGTCTTCAGTCGCCGAGACAATCGACGGGATTGAAGCACGCTTTCCCGACGAATGGCGACCTATCGTCGATCGAGAAAGTTTGAGCAGAATGACTGGGCGCGATCTGCGCGATTTCGTTGCGCGATTTTTCAGCGTGCTCACCGAACTTAAGGAATTCCAGGAACGACGGATAGAACTTACCAGACGCTCCTTGAATCAATCAAAACTTGGTGACTACGAGGGGGCATTAGCCACTTTCGGCGATATTGAGAAGATCAATATGTCTGCCAAGTGCCATCAGTTCCCCGGCCTTGCTCACATGGTAAGCGACGGGTCGGCAGAAATCGACGAAATACGGGAGTTGATATCGCTTACGAGGGCGCTAAAGGAAGAGCTATGGATAGCGCGATGGGAGCCTGAAGGCGACAGCACCGTTGCTGCCGAGTCCGGAGTAAGGTCTTGGCTCTTTCACGCCCAGGGTCTGGAAGGAGCGCTTTCGGTACTGCGCCAGACGCCGCGTCCCGAATTAAAGCTGAGATTAGCTGCGATATTGGTTTGGACTCAGCAGTTCGCAGAGGCATTTGAAGCCATTGAGCTTGGACTCCCGAACCTGAATGTGGACGCGGACGCGTATGGTCTTTCTGTTCTTCTGACCTTGCTCCTTGCCGCCGAGCAAACCGCCTACGTCCGTCGTCTCTTTGAAGACGAAGCCTTCGCCGCTTACCGATTCAAGGATCGCTTCAAGCCGCATTACTTCGCCCTCCTCGCGCAGCTTGGCGCATCCAGGGCAGACGATTTCAAGCGAATGGGACCGGAGCTTGCTCAGACCGTAGACGAAATTCGCGCAAAGGTCGTCGAGTGGCGCAAATCCATGGATGGGTCGCCGGACTTGTCGCGGCCGACCTGATCGCAAGAGCGGCAGCGGCTTGCTCGAGTTGGCGCACCGTGGCGCGACCTCTTCCTGGTCTGCCGCCGGGTTATGCCCAGTAGGGCTAACCCGACTACAGGTCGCGCGCGGATCGGGCCGGCAGCGAGTCCTTGTCCACTCTGACTGGGGTGCGGCGCTCCCCGTGGCCGGAGCGATCAGCAGGGCCGTTTTCCCGCGCCGCAGCGTATCATCGCCGCGTCGGCACTTGAGTTGGAACCTTAGGGCCTTGCGCACGAGCGGGCCCCGCGTCGTCCGGGCCGGCGCCGGCGCTGCGGTTTCCTGATGCATGTGAGTGACACCATGAAACATCCCATCACCTCCGGCCCCGCGTGGCGAAGGCTCCCAGGACTCCTCCTGTGCCTCGTGCTCGCCGCCTGCCAATCCGTGCCGCCGACGAGCGGCCCGACGCTGCGCGCCCGCCTGGATGAGTCGGTGCGGGTACTCGCCTCGCCCCAGAGCAGCGCGCGACAGCGCGACCAGGCGGCGGCCGACTATCGCGGCCTTCTGACCAGCCACCTGCCGGACCTGCTGCAGGCCGCGGCCAGGCCCAATCCGCTCGGGGCCGCGCTCGCGCCGAACCAGCCGGGGGTCCTCCAACCCGGGCGTTTCGCCGCCATCGAGCCCGTCGGACGCCCCCGCGTCACCGAGCCCGGCCTGCACCGCCCGGGCCTGGGGCTCCCCGCCGTCGGTCTGATCGCCCCCGGGGGCGACCATGCGCCCAGGGCCGGCTATCAGGTTCCGCTCACCCTCCTGGCCCTGCCGGGCGACGGCGCGCGCCGCTGCTGCGACGCGGCGCTCCTGGACCCGACGCGCGTGGAGTCCGTCCGCACCGAGCGCGGCCCGGTCCCGGTCGCCATGGACCTGGAGGCGGCGCTGGACGCCACCCGTGCCACGGGTCCGCGGGCCACCGCCGGCCTGGCCAATCTGCTGCGCGCCGACCGCTTCATCGGGCGGCCCCGCATCGTCTTCCTGCAACCCTTCGACCCGGACAAGACCCCGGTGGTCCTGATCCACGGCCTGATGTCATCCCCGCGCATGTGGGCGCCCCTGGTCAAGGCCCTGCTCGCCGACCGCGAGGTCCGTGACCACTATCAGTTCTGGTTCTTTTACTACCCGACCAGCCAGCCGATCCCCCTGTCCGCGCTCCAGTTGCGCGAGGCCCTGGACGACACCACCCGCACCCTGGGTCCGCACCGCCCGCTGATCCTGATCGGCCACAGCATGGGCGGCATCCTCGCCCGCGCCCAGGTCTCCGGGATCGATCTCACGCAGGCGCAGACCATCAGCCCCGGGGTCGCCGCGCTGTCCGCCGACAACCCGGTGCGGCGCGCCCTGGTCTTCAACCCGCGCGCGGACGTGGATCGGGCCGTCTTCATGTTCACGCCGCATCGCGGCAGCCGGCTCGCCGTCAACCGCCTGGGCGCCTGGGGCATCCGGCTGGCCCAACTGCCCACCTGGCTCACCAGCGAACTGGCCCATTACGCCCACCTGGTGCCGGACAGCACCGGCGGACGCCTGCCGACCAGCATCCACGGCCTCTCGCCCGAGTCTCGATTCCTGCGCCTGCTCGACGAGACCCGCCCGCGCGTCCCGGTCCACTCCATCATCGGCGACCGCGGGCGCGCCCCGCTCAAGACCAGTTCCGACGGCGTGGTCCCCTATCGGAGCGCACACCTGTACTTTGCCGCATCCGAGGTCGTCGTCCCCACCGGCCACAGCGGCTTCACCCACCCCCGAGCGGTCGCCGAACTGCGGCGCATCCTGCGCGCCCAGGCCGTACCGGCCTCACAATCACCTACACACGAGGTAGCGACACCATGACCGAACACACCAGCGACGAGGGCATCATCACCGTCCTGCTCGAGCGCCTGACCACCCAGCGCCTGCCCCGGATCCTCGACCTCCAGGCCAGGGTCGAGCACGGCGAGCGGCTCAGTGACTATGACATCGGCTTCCTGTCCCAGGTCATGGAGGACGCCGAGCGGGCCAAGCCCCTGTGCGACCGCAACCCGCAGTTGGCCGAAATCTGCACCAAGATGGTCAGCCTCTACGGCGCCATCACCTCGCGGGCCTTGGCGAATGAGGGCGGAGACGCGGGTCGGTAGCGCGCCGCACCCCGCCGCACCCGCAGGCGCGCACCGCCTGGGAGCGCTGCACCCCAGTGAGACTGGGCCAGTATTCGCTGCCGGCCCGATCCGCGTGCGACTTGCAGGCTGGGTAGAGCGCAGCGAAACCCAGCAATCAACGCCTTAGGCTCGCGCGAGCGATGGGTTTCGCTGCGCTCTACCCATCCTACGGGAATCCTTGCCCAGTCTCAGTGCGGCGAAACCCCGCGGACGGGCGCGGCGCGCGTCCTGGGCACCGGCCTGACGGCCTTGATCAACCTGAAAAGACCAGCGGCCTCGCGGCTCGCGCGGTGGCCGGAGTGATGATCGAGGCCCGGCAGGGGGCAGGTCCACCCGCCGCGGGACGCGACGGGCGGCGGCGGATCAGAAGGTCGAGAATTTGAAGTTCATGAAGCCCATGATCTGTTCCACCTCGCGCGAGACCTCCTCGACGATGCGCCCGACCTCGCCGCCGAACAGTTTCCCCATCACCAGGCCGTTGCTCATTGCGATCAGGACCTCGCCCCGGCTGTTCTCGTAGACGGCGATCCCTTTCGGCATCATGGCGGCGAGCTGTTTGCGGTCATCGGCCTTGAGCATGTCCGAAGCGTAGCGTCCGCTACAATATTTGATGATGGCCATGCGCCCGATGGGTGCGCCGCCATGCGCTGTGACCTCGGCGTTCTGGTCGTAGACCTCCACGAGATGCCAGTTGGGGCTGGCCGCGATGCGTTCGCGGATCACGCGCACGGTCTTCTCGAAGTCGTAGGGGCTGTGCACCTCCTTGATCAGCAGGCGGGGCGCGGCCAGATTGACGCTGACGCCGGTGAACAGGATGCCCAGCAGAAAACCGAAGACCAGCAGGATTACGGTGGTTGGCGCTTTCATTGTTTTCATGCCTCTGGTACGCAAATTGCGCCACGGCGAACTTGCTTTAGGGTTGCGACGGAGACGATCCCGATCACGACGATGGTGATCGTCAAAAGCAGAATGGAGACGACCGCATAGAACGGCTCGCGCGTGGCCTGATAGGCCGCCAGCGACGCGATCGTGATTGCATCGAGCGGGAAGGTAAAGGCCCACCAGGAGACGAAAAACTTGAGCCGCCAGAAGCTGTTCGCCATTAAGAACACCAGGATGGTGAAGAAGTAGCCGATGAAGAGCAAGGCCAGTGCGATGACATCGACATTCTGCGTGATGCGCAGATAGGAAATGAAGCCCACCGCCGGCGGGGCGATGAGAATAAAGAGGGTCGGCACGAACTTATCGGGAAGCTGATGATGAAAGATGATGCGGTACAGGACGATGGCAAAGAGGATGACCCAGAAAAACAGGCCGATGACGAAAAAGAACATCGCCACCTGGTTCCCGACGATGTCCACGCCGACGATCGGGATGATGATGTTACCGACGATCGGGATGAACCAGGCGGGATTAGCGTGCTGGATCTCGAAGTTGTGCCTGATCCAGTAGCTGAAGATGAAAAAGGTCAGGGCCGCCTGCAGCCCGGCGCCCAGGAACCAGAGCGGCACGGCCAGCACCGGGAGATAGCTGTAATAGCCAATGCTCAGGAGCAGCAGCGAGATGGAGACGGTGGGAAAGAAATGCATCCGCACCGGATGGAAAAAATCCGCGGCGACGACCTCGGGATACCGCATCCACTTGCGCCCATAGAAATAGACCAGCACGCCGAAGAGGCCGGTCGAGAAAATCAGGGGCGCGCGAAACCACAGCGGCGAACCGCCGAACAGGTGATAGGCCTTTTCCAGGGCGATGGCCAGCCCGCTCAACCCCATGACGATGGCGAAGAGCGTGATGGGAAGGTGTTTGAAGCGCGCCTCCGCGTCATTGTCGTTCCCGCCGCCCGGGCCGGCGCCGGATCGGGCAGAACTGGATTCGGCCGTGGTGGTTGCATTATGCATCTGCGGATCGGTCCCCCGAAGGTTGGGCATGAGTCAGTGTAGCGATCGGAGCCCTGACCCCGCATTGAAAAACGTCAGACATCGCCGCGGATCGCCGCATGTCCAACCCAATCTACCCGCCGGGAGCGCACCGGGAGCGCCGCAGCCCATTGAGACTGAACAAGAATTCGCCGCGGTCGCGGCGAAGCCGCGAGCCGGAGCGCCGGCTGCTTGCCCGCCCGCCGCCCCAAGGCGGCGAATCGGAGCCGCGCCTGGCGCATAACCCGTTCTCGTTCCCAGGCTCCGTGTGGGTCTCGTTCCCACGCTCCGCGTGGGAATGCCGGGCGGGCGCTCCGCGTCCGGTCTGGGCAATGGACGCGGAGCGCCCGCGCTTGCTCCCACGCTGGAGCGTGGGAGCCAGAAGGGCCTTGATCATCACTGCGGCCGGCGGCGATCGGTCCGCACAGCGGACCCTACGGTAAGCCCGCGTTCCGTAGGGTCCGCTGTGCGGACCAGCGGCCTCGCGGCTCGCGCGGTGACCGGAATTATGATCAAGGCCACCAGAAGCTCCGGACGCTGAGCGTCCTGGGATGCATTCCCACGCGGAGCGTGGGAACGATCACGCGCGCGCGCGTCGCGGACTCGCTACAGCGTCCCCGCCTCCAGGAAGCTGTAATACCCGGTCCGATTGAAAATGATGTGGTCCAGCAGTTCGATGCCGAGGATGGCGCCGGCGGCCTTGAGTTGCGCGGTAACGGCAGTATCGCCCGGTGACGGTTCAAGCCCGCCGCTCGGGTGATTGTGCGCGACGATGACCGCGGACGCGCGGTCGGCGAGCGCGTCGGCAAAGACCTCGCGCGGATGCACCGGACTGCGGTCGATCAGCCCGATCGACACCACCCGGATATTCAGGATCTCATTCGCGCCGTTGATGCTCGCACAGAGGAAATGCTCCTGCTTGCGGTCCGCGTAGTGGTGGATATGGGGTAACAGGTCGGCCGGGGTCTCGATCTTCGCCCCCTCCGGTTTGATGCGCCGCCGGGCGAACTCGATGGCCGCGAGGATCAAGGTCGCCTTGGCATCACCCACACCCGCGAACTGCAGCAAGTCTTCGGCCTTCACGTCGAGCCCCTTCTGGTCGATGAGCCGCGCCAGCTTGGCGGCCAGCGCCAGCACGTCCAGGCCCGGCGTGCCCTGGCCCAAGAGTACGGCGAGCAGCTCCTGGTCACTCAAGGCCCTCGCCCCTTTGCGCAGCAGCTTTTCGCGCGGACGCTCCGCCGGCGGGATCTCGTGGATGGTCTTGCCCATGGCCTCAGGCCGCCAGGGACAAATGGGTCTGAATGACCGTCATCGCCATGATATCGAAGATACCGCCGGTGTCGGTGTACTTTTGGTCGGTGAGTTCTTCGTAACGTCCGTGGGCGTTGTAGGCCGACTGGATCTCGCCGTTAACCTGACCGCGATAGGCGCCTTCGAGATAGATGACATTCCCGCGGTGCGCCTGGACCGTGGTGCGGATCACCGGGTCGGCGATTTTTTCCTCCGTCACCTGTTTGATATAGAGCGCCTCCTCGTCCGTGATATCGAAGGTCGCGCGGATCTGCGCAATCACGTCCTGCACCGATACCTTCACCGGCACCGGGCCTGCACCACCCGCCCCTTTGCCCGACTTCAGCCTGACCGGCCCGCCGCTGGTCGTCACACCCTGATACTGCACCGCCGCCTTGGTGACCAGGGTGGCGCGAACCTGTTTCATCAGGTCCGAGACGGCCCCCGCCTTCACGAGTTGCGGGCCGACATACTCGGCAAAGGTGGCGAACTCACCCACCGCCGCCGGATAGCTGAAAAAGCAGGTGAGGAAATGGAAATTCTTCACGAAGCGGGCCAGCAGGGCGACGAACGCCTTGCGCCCCTCCCACTCGGTGAGCCTCGCCTGGAAGCGGGTACGAAGGGAATTCACCTGGAATTGCACCTGCGCATCGGTCCCGCGCTCGAGCAGACTCAGCAGATCGCCCGCATCCTTCTGGGTGAAGACGCCCGCGGCGAGGATCTCAGCGTGCAAAATCAGGCAGGTTTCCTGATCCGGCTCCTGCGGCTCGAACGGCGTGCCGGTCCGATAATTGGCGAAGGCCGTCAGGATTTGCTTGGCGTTGTTGGTGAAGTCCACGACCACGACCTCCCGCTTGCCCGGGTGGCAGCGGTTCAGTCGCGAGAGCGTCTGCACCGCGGTGCGCCCCAGCACCGGTTTGTCGAGGAACATGCCGGCGAGCAGCGGCTGGTCGAAGCCGGTCTGGAACTTGCTCGCCACCACCATGAGCCGGTAGTCGTCACCCTCGAAGCGGTCCTCGATCAGCTCACCCGTCTGCAACCCATTCACCGCGTGCTCACTGATGGCCGCGTTCGTCTCCGGGTGGACGAAGTCCGAGAAGGCATAGAGCACCTGGTAACCGGCGCCGCGCTCCTTGAGCTTCTCTTTGATGATAGTGAAATACCGCAGCCCCGCCACCCTTGAGGCGGTGACGATCATCGCCTTGGCGCGTCCGCCGATGAGCGGCGCCACGTCCTTCTCGAAGAGGCGCAGCATCACCTCCGCCTTGTATTGGATCAGCCCATCGTCCTGAAAGGCCAGGTTCTGCAGCGCCTTGGACACCACGCCCTTGGGGTAGAGCCGCTCCTCGTCCAACGGCGGGACCACGGGGCAATGCAGGTGGTAGAGCGTCTTGTAGGAGATGATGCCGACCGCCACGTCCACGATATAGCCCTCGGCGATGGCCTCCGCCTCGGTATAGCGGTCGAACGGCTTGCCGAACATGGAGACGGTCGCCGGTGCCGGCGTGGCGGTGAACGCGACGAACAACTGATTGCAGTCGTGTTCCCGGATCACCCGGGCGATCCGCTCCTCGGGGTCCTCCTCGGGCGCATCGCCGTCGGGGTCCCCTGGCGCACGGAACGGCAGGCGGATGGCCGCGCCCAGTTGGCCCTCCTGCGAGCGGTGGGCCTCGTCGATCAGGAAGGCCACCCGCAGCGTCTTCAATGCCGGGTTGTTCTGGATCTCATCCAAGACCCAGGCAAACTTCTGCTGGGTGGTGACGATGATGGATTTGCGCTCCTTGAGGAAGCGCGGCAGGTCATCGGCCTTTCTCGCGATGCCCACCACGGCGTGCAGGTGGGTGAACTTGTCCATGTCATCGCGGATGTTCGTATCGAGCGACTTGCGGTCGGTGAGGATGAAGGTGATATCCACCAACTTCTCGTTGGTGTCGGCCTTGAACAGGCTGTGCAGCCGGTCGGCCAGCCAACAGATTGAGAGCGTCTTGCCGCTGCCGGCCGAATGCTCGGCCAGGTACTTCTTGCCGATGTCGCCGGTCGCGGCGAAGTGGGCGCCGATATCCTCCGCCACCCGCCGCACCAGACGGCTTTGGTGATAGCGCGGGAAGATGGTGAAGGCCGGGCGCGCCGGCTTGTCGTCCTCGGCCGCCCGCTCGGGGACGCGGATGAGGAAGAAGGACAGGGCCTCCAGCAAATGCTCCTGCGACAGGACCTCGCGGTAGAGGTACGCGACCGGATACTCGTCGGCATCCGTTGGCGTATTGATCAGCCCCATGTTATGCCAGCGGAAGTTCTCTTCCTTGCGCGGGTCGGTGGCGGCCATCACGTCGCTGGTGTCGGCGGCGAGATAGAGGAAGGGATGCCGGAAGATCCTGTGACTCTGGTCGCGCTTGGTGAACTGCGCCACCGCATCATGCACGTTCTCATTGCGCTCGTGCTTCAGCTCCAGCGCGACGATCGGCAGGCCGTTGAGGTAGAGGACGAAATCGATCTCCTGATTCAGGTCGCCGAAATAGAAGTGCGGGCGAAAGCTGATGCGGTTCCTGGTGTACTTATCGGCGCCGACGCTCGCCGCGGAGCGCGGCTTGGGATAGTAGAGGTGGAAGTCCAGGCCGCGCACCTTGAGGCCCTGGCGGAAGAGCAGCCACAGGGGTGTGTGCTCCAGTTCCATGCGCAGTGCCTTGAAGACCTCCTCCCGCGCGTCCGTGCCGTAATCGTCCGCCAGCTTCTTGAGTTGGTCGGACTGGGTGGCTTCGAGGAAGGCCCAGAGCTCGGCCTCGGCGATGAAGTGCACCGTGTCGGAAATGTCCGACTGGTCCAACACAGCATAGCGGTGCTCGCGGACGAGATAATCCGCGATGTGCTGCTGGAAGGTCAGCTCCGGGGGCTTCTTCTTTCTAGCCATGGGCTTGGACCCGGTTGAGGTCGGCGTCCGTGATGCGTCGCTGGCCGGTGACGCATTCGTGGATCAGCGACTTGCGGTAGGCGGTTAGGGTGGCGATTTGGGATTGGATGGCGGCACCGATGCGCTCGTTCTTTCGGATAACGGAATCAACATGTTCGGCGATGCGAGTCTGCTCTTCCAGGGGTGGAACCGGTAGGTAAAGGAACCTAATTCGATCTACGGCTAACCCTGGTTGCGCCGCTGCGTTTGAGTATTGCCCGAGACTCATGGCACGAAGCAGCTCTCCAAACCACAATGCATCGTATCTCCTCAACAGAGTAGCGACGACCGCATGCTCTGTAGCCCAAAATCTCCCATTAGCATAGTTAATATTACCGCAGAGCGCTCCCTGCCTCCCTATCAGCACAAATTGCCCGTCATGCGTGAAGGACGAAGTATATCCTCGCAGGCCATTTCCTCCGTAGACGGGGTAGTCGCCGTCCGGTGCAATATCGACCGCTTGAATGGCATCACCACTTCTTAGTTCAGCTATGTCCTTGATGCGTCTTATCGTCCAATGCGACGGAATCGCGCCCAACCAGTTAATTCCAGATGGTGTGAATTTAGCTGAGTCATTAAGTCCTCGCGTAACAGCATGAAAAATGGCTGAGTGCTTGAGAGCGTCGAGGGTTTCAAGTTGGCGGCGCTTGGCGACCACCGCCGCGTCAATCGCCACACAACTCGCATCCAGATAAGCGGCGATGCGCCGCTGCTCCGGCAGCGGTGGGAGAAACAGCCGCGTATCCTTCAAGAAACGCGAGGACACACGTTTTTGACCAGCCGCTCCCACCATGTTCTCCGCCGCGTAGGCCCGGTAAACAGGATTGACAGTCGCGTAATAAAGAAATTGGCCATCGACCTTGCAGCCCGCCCGGAGCACATGAAACTCGGTGCTCCCAAAGGCGTAGCGTGTCGGCAGATTTCGCACAAAAGCCCCTTTGCCGTTTTCCATGCACGGGGTGATCTTCGCAAAGAGAACGTCACCCTTCTCGAAGAGGGGCAGGCCCGTCGAAATGTCCTCCAGCGGTTGCTGATTGGACGCATCAATCAGACCATCGGTGGAAAGCAACTCCATCGGAACGACTGTGCAAGGTTCGTCGGATACGGGCCGGGTCTGGGAGTAACTCGGCGACAGCTCCGCCACGTTGCGAATGCGGCTGCACTTCCAGTCGCTCGACATTCTATCGAGCCAAACGTCACCTGACACAACCGTGGTCATTTTCGTTGCTCCATTTCAACCCGCACCACATCCGCAAGCTGTTTGGCAGTCGGCAGTTTGCCATCTAATTCGCCCGGCAGCTTCGACTGTAATTCATAGACAGCGACGCCGATGGGATTGCCCTTGGTGCGCAGCGCATACTCGACCTCCACATCGTCCTTTTCCGCACACAGGATGATCCCGATCGAGGGCTGATCCCCGGGGCCGCGCTCCTTGTCGTTGAGCAGGTTGAGGTAGAAATCCATCTTCCCCGCGTGCTCCGGTTCAAAAGCGCCGACCTTGAGATCGAAGGCGACCAGTGCCTTGAGGAAGCGGTGATAGAAGAGCAGATCGATGAAATATTCCTTTTCGCCCAGCGCCAGTCGGTATTGGCGCCCCACGAAGCAGAAGCCATAGCCGAGTTCGAGCAGGAAGGCCTGCACACGGGCAATGAGACGATCTTCCAACTCGCGTTCCCTGACCGGACGATGGATGTCGAGAAACTCCAGATTGTAAGCACTCTTCATCATCTCATCGGCCTGTTCCGCCAGATACTCCGGCAGGGCAAGCTGGAAGTTGTGGGTCTTCTTCTCCGTTACGGCTCGCTCATAGGCGCCACCCTTGATCTGATTGAGCAGGACGTTGCGCGACCAACCGAATTGCGCGGTAGCACGCAGGTACCAGATACGGGCGGCGGGTGACTTGATTTTCTTTATTATTTCAACATGATGCCCCCAAGGAACCGGACCAAGCAAGTCTGGCACAAGCTGTGCCAGTAAGTGATCCTGGTCGCTGACGACGAGTTGCCCGGCGGTTTCCGCGCCCGTCCGCTCCGGCTTGTCTTGATCAGGGCCTTCGATTTCTGGCACAGCCTGTGCCAGAAATTCGGGCGATGTATACTCAAGATAGAGTTGCCGCATCCGCCAGAGGTTGAAGGACGAAAAGCCGGTGGTTCCCGGAAATGCCGTCTGGAGATCCTGGGCCACCAACTCAACAACAGATTCGCCCCAACCCAGCACCTGCTGTTTGTCGACGATCCGGCGCCCGATATCCCAATAAAGCATGATCAGTTCATGATTGACCTTCCTTGCCGCGGAAATGCGGGCGCTGACGACGCGTGCCTTCAGGTCCTCGATGAACTGTCGGTATTCGGGCGAGACCAGAACCGTCGGATTAGTCTTCTTCATTTAGCCAATCCCTCCAACATTTTCTCAGCCTCCTTCTCCAGCCGCCAGAACTCGGCCAGCAGGTCCTGCGCGGGCCTGGGCGGCTGGTAGCGGTAGAAGTATTTGTTCGGCAGGATCTCGTAGCCGAGGATCGGCTTGCCGTCCTTCTTGGTCTCCTCCCAGCGGATGATCGGCTTGGCGATCTCGCGCGTAAGAAAGGCGGCGATGTCCTCGCCGTGGGGGATGTATTCGTCGTCCTGTACATAGTGGCGGTGGGTCCACTCCACGGCCAGGGTCTCGTCGGCGCCGGCCAGGGCCTCTTTGAACTTCTTGGCCGCGTTGTCCTTGGGTGTGACGGTGAACGCGACCGTCTTCTCCTCGCCCTGCACCTTCAACTGCACGCGAAAGCTCAGGTCGCTGCCGTGGAACTCCTGTTCCTTCTTGAGGTTGGCGGCACTGAAGGTCTTCAGGTAGGGCTCGGTGAGGACGGCCGGCTGGTCCTGCTCATCGGTCTGCCAGAAGACGACGCTGACCTTGTGATAGGCGAAGGCCTCGCGCGCGAAGACCTTGACCTGCTCGTCGGCATAGCCCTCGGCCCAACCGTCGCGATAGCGCGCCTCGATCCAGGCGCGATGGGCGTCGGTGATGCGGTTGCGTTTGTTGCCGAATGACTTGGGCTCCTTCTCGAATTGCCCGCGGGCGTCGATGAGCATCACGCGGCCCTGGTGGCTGGCGGGCTTGTCGTTGCGCAGTAGCCAGACGTAGGTGAAGATGCCGGTGTTATAGAAAAGCTGGTCGGGCAGCATGACGATCGCGTCGAGCCAGTCGTGTTCCAGGATCCAGCGGCGGATTTCACTCTCCCCGCTGCCGCAGTCGCCATTGGACAGCGGCGAGCCGTTGAAGATGATGGCGATGCGGCTGCCGCCCTGCGCGTGAAGTGCTCGATGATGTCATCGACGTTGCGCGAGAAGCCGTTGATGTAGGCGCGGAAGTTGTCCTCCAGCAGCGCGTGGTCCTCCTCGTAGACCGAGCGTAGGGTCCAGTCGGTGCGATTGGAGAAGGGGGCATTGCTTGGGGTTCAGCTCCAGCCCCTTGACCAACTTGGCGACTTCCGTCTCGGTCAGGCCGGGGCGGGTCTGGCGCACCTCGGCGGACTTCTGCGCCCGCCAGTCGATCAGCACGCACTCCAGCCGGCGGATGACGATGATGGGCAGGATGACGCTCTGATATTCGTAGGACTTGAACTTGCCGCGCAGGCGCTCGGCGGATTTCCAGATGTCGGAGGCGAGGTTGTCGAGCTTGGGTTTATTGAGAGAGAGGGTCATGTGGATCGGCAATCAGTAACGGACAACGGAAAGGACATTCAACCAGCCGAGACGAGTTACGGCCCCCATCCTAGGAACGGTTCACTAATAAGTCAAACAACTCCATTAGGGACGGCCTATAGCGCCATTCTCGTTGTCGTTGTCGTTGTCGTAATCGAGGTTATCGTACTGCCCCGGAGTTTCTCGAGCCGCAAAGTACATCGCTTTTCCGATTACGATTACGCTTACGACAACGACAACGACAACGATCGGGCGTGACCTGTTATTGACTCGTTGCTTAGCTGTCAGGACCGACGACCTCGCGGCTAACAGGGTAGCCGGGATTATGGTTAAGGCCCGCATTGACCTGCCTGGCACGGCCGTGAAGCAAACAGATTCAGGCCCAGTTGTTCGGATAGGAATTGGGCCGTCAGTTGGCCCTTGATGCTGTTGCCGGCGGCATCGAGCAGGGGTGCGAAGGTCGCCAGACCGCCCTTGCCGGGGGCGACCGTGATCAGTCCGCCGCTCACCCCGCTCTTGCCGGGCAACCCGGTGTCGTAGAGCCAGTCGCCGGAATGCTCATAGAGCCCGGCGGTGACCATGACGGCGAGGATGCGGCGGCAGAGGTCGGGCGCGATCACCGGCTCGCCGGTTACCGGGTTGACCCCGCCGTTGGCCAAGGTGGCCGCCATGACGGCCAGATCGCGGGTGGTCACGCACAGTGAACACTGCCGGGTATAGATGTCCGTGGCCTCGACCGGGTCGGAATAGATTCGATCGTAGCTCTGCAACAGCTTGGCGATGCCCGTGTTACGCTGGTTGGCGGCGGCCTCCGATTGGTAGACCGCGTCATCTATCAGCAGCGCCCGCCCGGCGAAGCGCGACAAGCCGTCCTGAATGAACTGCCACTGGGCCTCGGCCGTCGCGCCGGGCGCCAGGCTGGTGGTCGCGATGGCGCCGGCATTCACCATGGGATTGGTCATCCCGTCGTCGCCGCGCTCCACGGCGATGACCGAGTTGAATGGCAGACCGGTACTGTTGACACCCAGGCGCTGCCGTGCCTCTTCATCGCCGATGGCCTGACAGATCAGGGCGAAGACGAAGGGCTTGGAGATGCTCTGAAGCGTGAACTCATGGTCCGCATCGCCGGCCGTGAAGCAGGTGCCGGAGACCCCCGCCAGACAGATCCCAAAGAGCTGGCCCGGGACCTGCGCGAGCGCCGGGATATAGTCGGCGACCCGCCCCTCGTCATTCGACTTGAAGCGGGCCTGAGCCGCGGCTACCAGGCGCGCGACCTCGGCGGGGGCGGCCAGGCGGCCGGTGGAGATACAGTCAGACATTGGCATAAGGTAAAGCGTCAAAGATAACTCAGATACAATCGTTGTCGTTGTCGTTGTCGTAATCGGAGAATCGCTGCAATTGGGGGTGCAAGAGAATCCGGGGCGCCACGATTACGACAACGACAACGACGCCAACAGCATTCCTTGATGGACTGTGGCTAGGACTGGGGATTACCCGGTTCCCAACTGAAGCGCGGGAGCGCGAAGAAGGCCTGGGACAGGCTCTCGTCCCAACTCCGGCTGAGTGCCGCCAGATCCGGCGATCCCGCCGGCAGCTTGAGCAGATGGGAGGGCGCGAGCTGATCGCGCGGACAGATCGCCACCTCGAACGGCGGCCCGACGGACAGATTGGAGCGCGCGGTCCCGACCAGCGAAACCAGACAGATGCGCGCCCCATCGGCGAGCGAGAGCCCCGGGTGGACGATACGATCCAGCGCGGGCTTGCCGTATTTGCTGTCGCCGATCTGCAGATAGGGTGTCTCGGGCGTGGCGGCGATGGCATTGCCCTGGGGATAGATCAAGAACAACCCGTGGGGCTGACCCGCAATCTGGCCGCCCAGGATAAAGCTCGCCTCGGCACTGACACCCGCCTGACGCAGGGCCGGACCGTGCTCGTTTTGCACCGTCTGACTCACCTGGCCGATGTAGGTCGCCGCCTCGAAGAGATAATTGACATTGAGGAGCGTCACCAGGGGCGCCTGTTGGAAGGGACTGGGCCGGGGATTGATGGCCTGATCCAGATCCCGGCCGATGCGGTCCAGGACCTCCCGCGTAGTCGCCAGGCTCCCGGCGGCCATCAGCACGAACAGCCGGTCGGGCGCCGGCTGCAAGACATGCAGCTTGCTGTAGGTCGAGATATAGTCGACCCCCGCGTTGGTGCGGGAATCGGCCGCCATCACCATGCCCTCTTGGAGCAGGAGTCCCACACAATAGGTCATTTCAGACAGGTCCTCTTTAGGTTTTTTAGGTGGTGGTTACCGGCAGTCGTCCCGCCTGGCCGCCGTCGCGCACCGGCTGCCGACTCCGGCGCCCGCGTAGTATAGCGTCCGGGGCCGCGCCCCTAGGACCCCCGGCACCCCCTGCCAGCCCTGAAGCATAACCCTGCCGCCGCCTGACATCTGGCGAGGCTGGCGCCGGTGGGCGCTGGCGTTGACTGTTGCGGGGTGGGTTGGCCCTGACCAGGGGTGGCAACGGGAAGCCCTGGCAGGTGCCGGGAGGGTGCGAACATTAACTTTACCGCCGTGGGCGGATGACGCGCTGACTACGGTATTGACTGGCGCTGGCGGCGGGCATCCTTGCCCGACGCCAGGCGCCGGCCTGCTGTCCCGACGCTAGCGGACGCTGGGCCGGCGCACGACCGCCAAGCCGAGCACCGCGCTCAGCATCAGCAGCAGCGTGCCGGGGACCGGGGCTTCGCCCGTAGCGCGGACGATGTCGTCGACGTAGAAGTTGAACGCACCGGAGCCGCCTAAGCCATCGGTCGATGCGAGCCGGGCAGAGGTAAAGGTGGCGCCGGCGTTGTCGTAGATGCCCATGAAGAAGGCGTAGGTGGGGGAGACGAGGATTTCGCGGTTGGCGTTGCTCAGACTGGCCGTGCTACCGGAGATGGTGAGCGACACTTGCGCATCCTGGGGAGTGCCCGAGGAGATGATGTAGAGCCCGAAGGCCGAGACCTCGCCGAAGACCAGATCGATGATGTCGCCGGAGTAAAAGGAGCCGGCTGTTTGGAACGACTGATAGACGCCGCCGACGCGATTGCCGGCCGAGGTCGTCGTGCTGCCATTGCTGATCTGAAAGCCGGTCAGGGTATCCAACGCGTGCGACGTGTTGACGTTGAACTGGATGCCGTCATAGCTCCCGCCATTGGCGATGGCGATCGGCGGCGTTGGCCCGTCGAAGCCCGTCACCTGCGCCGTGTAGCCGAGCAGCCCGATCTGGGTGTCGAAGACGGACTTGTTGGTGGTCGTCAACAAGGCGGCCGAGGCCGGCAGCCCGATGGACAGGCTGAGCATGGCGATGGCGATGGAGGCTGGTTTGATCTTCATGGGGTCTCTCGTGAAAGGCCTTCAATGGCGGCCGATCGCTCGGCCGCGTCGTGCTCGGCATCAAGCCCTGGTCGGGATCAGAACGCGAAGTTGCCGGGGTCTCTCATCGTGGCCACCGGCACCCCCGGCAGGATGGCGACCACGAAGGGCGGCGTCGGGCCGCTGCCGTCCACATCGAAGCGGACCACCGAGACGGATGCGCTGCCGATGATCTGCACATAGCCGTCGCCGATGGGGTCGGCGCCGCTGTAGCCGGCGGCCCCGAGCAATTGGCCGAGCACCAGCAGGTCCTGGCCGGGGGTGAAGTCCAGGATCTGGTCGCCGGCATCCTCGCGGCTGGTGTAGACGATGCGGTCGGCGCCGGCGCCGGTGGTGATGCGGTCCTGTCCACGGCCGGGGATGAGCACATCGGCGCCACCCGTGCCGGTGACGATGTTGTTGCCATCGTCGCCGGTCACCAGGCCGGTCGGGGTGGCGGGGTCGGTGCCGAGCACCTCCGACTCGTAGGCATCGGCCAGGCCGTCCTGGTCCTCGTCCCAGCCGAGCTGGCGCAGCGCCGCGGTGTCGGCGTCGTTGAGGCTGACGTCCTGGGCGAGCAGGTCCTTGCCATCGGCGCCGAGTCGGAGCACGTTGACGGTCTCGGGGGCATGATCGGTCTCGGCATCCTTGGAGGTCTCCTCCTGGACGCGCAGATCGGTCTTGCCGATGACAACCGGCTGCTCGTCCAGCGACAGCGGCGGGGAGACCAGCGCGTAGGGCAGGCCGGTGTCGATGGGCAGGGTGCCGGCGGCGTTGGCCGGATACACGGCCAGGTAGCCGACCTGCTCCTGCCCATGGACCGCGACGCTGGCCTCCTCCTCCTGCAGGGTCGCGGTGAAGCCGCTGTTGCCGAGGCCGCTCGCCCGCACGACGGCGGGGGTGGCGTCGTCTTGGGTCTGCAGGCCGAGGAACAGGGCCGGCGTGCCGGGGAAGGCGCTGCTGAAGTCCACCGAGGCCGGGGTATCGCCACCGAGATTGAAGGTCCCCAGTTCCCAGGTGGAGCCGTCGCCGAGCACGTAACGGCCGGCCTCGCCGACCAGGAAGGCGAGCTGCTCGACGCCATGCAGGCCATCCTCGCTGGGCCATTCCTGGAGCCTCGCGTCGAAGCCGGTGGCGCCGGCGGTGCAGACGCGGGCGATGGCCGGGGCCAGGTCGAAATCGGTGGGCGGGCCGAGGATTACGACCGGGTTGGTGTAGCTGGCGTTGAGGTCAACGGCTGCGCAATGGCCGGTGAACAGGCCCTGGCCGACCTCAATGGGCAGCAGGTCGTCGTTGAGGATCGTGCCGTTGGCGCTGCTGGTGCCCAGGCTGCCGCCGTCGCTCGGGTTCGACAGGGTGACGGTGAAGCCCTCGTCGGCCTCGGCGGCGGTGTCGCCCGTGACCTGGATGCTCAGGGTCTCGCTCGTCGCGCCGTCAGCGAAGCCCTGGGTGCCGCTCGGCAGGCTGCCGCCGAAGTCGGCGCCATTGGCCGCAGCGGCGCCGCTGACGGCGTAGGCGACGCTGCCGCTGCCGGTGGTGTCGGTGCCGCGGGTGACGGTGAAGGTGAAGGCGGTCGCGCCGCTGTTGCCCTCGGCCTTGCTCGCGCTGGCGGCGACGATGGAGAAGGTCGGCGCGAGGTCGTTGACGGTGATGGTGAAGTTCTGCTGCGTGGGGTTGCCGAGGCCGTCAGCGGCCGCGACCGTGACTTGGTGGCTGGTGCTGGTCTCCGCATCGAGCGCCGCGCCATTGGCCACCACGAGGTTGTTGCCGCTGAGCGCGAAGCGACCGCCGGCGTTGTCGGTGAGGCTCGGCGTGCCCTCGCTGGTGCTGATGGTCAGACCCACCGCGGTGCCGTTTGCCGCACCCTCGTTGACGGCGTTGGCGGCGGGATTGCTATCGGAGATGCTCGGACCGGTCTTGTCGATGGTATAGACCTGGTCCGTGGTCGGCGTCTGATTCAGCGGATTACCGGCGGTGTCCTGGATGTTGGTGCCGCTCGCGATGTCGAGACCCAGGGTGCCGTCACCGCTGACGTTGCCGACGGTGACGGTGAAGTTGGGGCTGCTGCCGGTCACCGACTGCACGCTGCCGCTGGCATTGCCGCTGGTTGCAATGACGAAGTCGGCGCCGTCGACGTTGGTGACCGCCTCACTGAAGTCGACGCTGAAGGCGACCGATGCCGCGTTGGTCGGGCTGGCGTTGTCGCGGGTGATGCCGACGGTGGGCGCCGTGCTGTCGCCGGGTGCGACATTGGCGACCGTCAAGCCGGACACCTGAAGGCCCATCGTGCCGCTGCTCGGCGTGATGTAGAGCCGGGTGACGCCGGTGAAGCCGGTGGCGCCGAGGTTGACGGTGGTGGGCCCCAAGCCGTTTCGATTGACCAGCGACGGCGATGTGACCGAGCCGCCCTTGTCGGAGGTGATGGTAAAGGTCTGCGCGGCCGTGCCGGGACAGTCGAGGTGATAGATCTGGATACTGCTGGCGTCGAAGGTCTCGTTGTTCTGAAACAACAGCGTCAGCTTGGTCTCCGGGCCGAGGGGCGGGGAACCACCCGGGAGGGGGCAGTTAGAATGGTAGGAGGTCGCGACATAGCCGTCCCCGCCAAAGCTGGCGGCGCCGGTGCCGAAAGACAGGCCGTCCGCCACCAGGATGTAGGCGCCGACCGTAAAGGACGCGTTGACCGACGCCGGCCCCATGTAGTTACCGGCATTGTTGACGTTCGAGAAATTGATGTAGCCGCTGAACGGCAACAACCCCCGCCACTGCCGCCGCGCCACCGAGTCGATCGGCACCTCGGCATCCACGTCGCCGGTGCGCACCTCCAGCGCCCAATCCCCGCCCAGCGCCGCATGCCCGGTGCGATCATCCGAGGCGCCCAGATCGGCCCCGGTGGCCAGGGCCAGGGTGCCGATGAAACGCTCGCCGACCTCGCCGCGGCCGACCTCGCAGCCATAGAGCAGCAGGTCGCCATCCTCGGCCAGCGACCGCCGGATGATCGCCAGCGCCCCCGGGTGCTCAGGCAGATTGGCCTCGGTCAGCTCGGTTGTGCCCAGTTGCAGCCGGCCCGGGGCGCCGTGGCTGATCAGATGGATCGCCTCCAGCCCCCGCAGGTCCGCTACCGCCTCGGCGATCTGCGCCAGACCGTCGCGTTGCGGATCGAGCACCAGCGCACGGGCATCGCTGCGCAACCCGGCGAGGAGCCGCGCGTAATCCGGTACGCGCGGGTCGATGAAGACCAGAGCGCTCGGCGGCCGGGGCAGCGGATCGACCGCCCGGATCGGCAGGCCGGCACTGGCATGACTGCCGACGACCAGGGCCAGCGGGGCCAGGGCGCCAAGCCCGAGTACACCCCGCACGGCGGCAACGAGCGGGCGATGGAGGAAACGGCGCTGAACGGAACAGTTGGGCGTTGTGCGCGACATAATGGTGCTCCAAACGGCGTTTAACGGGATGACCCTAGCCTGTCGGATCGGTTTGCGATGCCCCATCGGCGGCCATCGGTTGCTTCAACGTGATGACGTGCGCACCGCTGCCGGCCAGCTCACGCCAGAAATCCATGCCCTGGTAGCGGGCGAACAGATCGGGGGGCAGGATGGTCTTGCGCGGTCGGAACTCCACCTTCGGCCGGACCCGATGGAGCCCGGCCAGGCCGAGCGCCGCATCGAAGTGCTCCGCCGCGTAGTCGACATGCTCGAAGTCGTGGCCGTCGTACCAGGGTTCATCGACGAACTGATAGATCAGCGCCAAGACCTTGTCCGGGGCCTTGGTCAGTAGCTCGTACTCGACCACCAACAGGCTGCCGGCGTGCTCGCTGTAGTAGGCCTCCTTCAACGCGCTCCAGGCAAAGCCGATCATCCGGTCGGGTCGCGCCAGGGCCTCCATGCGGCTGAACACGGTAC
>Ga0247841_10003963_pt1 | contig 26313 bp, 24 predicted proteins | sample LaCruzMarch2015__2_FD_192410 | JGI IMG/M metagenome (GOLD analysis project Ga0247841, IMG submission 192410) | Freshwater microbial communities from meromictic Lake La Cruz, Castile-La Mancha, Spain - LaCruzMarch2015_18m | ecosystem: Environmental > Aquatic > Freshwater > Lake | place: Spain... | reverse complement strand
TCTGTCTCAATTACCAGCTCCGCAATAAGTTGTGTTTTTTTCTCTTCCAATATATAGGTTTTAAAATCTTCTGAAAGATTTTTACGCTCATTTATATCATTCGTCAGCTTGTCGCTATTTGATTTTACCTCATCAGCAATATTGGCAGAAACATTTTCTTGTATAACTAAAAGTTTTTTTCTTGCTCGCTCCAATTCTTCAGATGATGAATCCTTTTTATCTAAAGCAGAATAGACTTCTTTTTCCCTTATTTCCAAAGCTAATTTTATTTTACTTTCTCCGGTGGAAAAAAAGAATTTAACATTATCAAAAAATCTATCAAACCCAGAATAAGCATAGCCTTGTTCTTGAGCTAAGGTCTGCGATGCAATCAATAACATTCCCAATAAGGCTATCGTGATTATATTTTTTTTCATAATATTTTTACAATTTAAGCAGATTATAGCAAACTTATTTTTTTCTATTTTTATCATACCACAAAAAGTCATAACCTCTTATTGACTATAAATACCCTCCAAGGACGGTCCTTGGTAAAAAATCTTACCCCCTATCAAAAAAGAAGCTCAACAGAGCTTCTTTTTTCTATGCACGGGTGGAGGGAATCGAACCCCCGTTATTGGTTTTGGAGACCAACGTATTACCACTATACGACACCCGCCTTCGTCTCGCCATAGCGAGACTACGGCGGGCAAAGCCCGCAAGTAGACCGCGAAGGCGGACATTAATCAAATTTTGATTATTTCATTTCTTTATGCACCGTGTGCACTTTGCATTTTGGACAATGCTTTTTCATTTCCAGTTTTTCTTTGAGTTTTTTCTTGTTTCTGCTTGTAAAATAGTTGATGTTCTTACAAACTTCACATTTTAGCTTGGCTAAATTTTCTCTTGCCATTTGATTTAGTTATTAGTTTTTAATTATTAGTTTTTAGAAAGAATCTAAAAACCACAAACCACAAACCAAAAACTGACTTTGAGCCGTTGCGCGGGATCGGACCGCGGACCTCATCCTTCATGCATACCCCTGTTTCAAAAAACACTTATCAGAGGATTAGACTGTATATTAAGCATGTTCTAAAAATTAGAATTTAGCTTCCCTTGTCAGTCGTTCGGGCCCCAAAAGGTGCCACGGTCTTAACCAGTGTTTGGCCTTTGACCGTAATTCGGGTTTCACCAATCAGTTTCCCAATCGGCAGGCAATTTTTTACCATGGATGTGCTCTACCAACTGAGCTACAACGGCATCTTATTTTTTATTTTAAATATTATGGTGGGCCGGGCAGGATTCGAACCTGCGTAGACCGGAGGCCAGCAGTTTTACAGACTGCCCTCGTTGACCGCTTGAGTACCGACCCATGTTCGCCCTTACGGGCTTGAATTTTCAATAACCAATTTCCAATTTACAATCAAATCTCAATGACTCAATTTATAATTTCAAAATTAATACATTAAAAATTGATTTAAAATTTCAAATTTAAAATTTCAAATTAATTTATCTTGAGCCATCTCTCGGATTCGAACCGAGGACCTATAGTTTACAAAACTATTGCTCTAACCAACTGAGCTAAGATGGCAATGAAACGGAGATTTATTCCCCGAGCAAGCGTTCCAGTCTTTTTATTTTGTATCTGACATTTCTGTTGGTCGGATTGAGTCTCATCACTTGCTTGAAACATTCCTTGGCGTCAGTGTAGTTCTCTATTTCCATATAATACTCACCTAGTCTCTCATAAGCCTCAATATCCTTGGGATTAGCCGCTACCCTTTCGATCAGGAGCTCTTCCAACTTATTCTTCATCCCAGGCACAACCTTGGGTAAAGTTACATTTTTGCTAATCATAGGCTCGGCGACTTTTTCCTCCTGCGTTGGCAATTTGAAACTATCCTCCGCCATCGGCTTTTTTTCGAAAACACCTCTTGATTTATAATCGATAACTTTTTCCAAAATCTTTTCTTCCTGTTTGCTTTCCGGATTATTTTCTCCATTTTGCGGATTCATTTGATTTCTGCGGTTTCTTATTTTGCCGGACAAACCACTGAACCATACCTCCAATTTCAAAGAAAAAGTTCTCATTCGTCTGGTTGTTTTTTCAAGAATAATCAAAAAAATACTTTCGGCCTTTTTCCATTTGTGGTTACCTCTTTCACTGGACGCAGTTTCAGAATGGACGCCGTTTCCAAGGTTTTTACTTCTCATGAGTTCGGCGGCATCATCCTGATAAACTTTCTTTATTTTGGAAGATTTTTTGACCAAAAAAATAATAATTCCCACCAGACTCAAAACTACTATTATTGGAGGCAAGATTGAATAAAACATACTTATTAGAAAAAAATTATTTTACGTCTTCTTTTTTTATGCTCGCATAATCTCCGTTTTCAAGTCTGACTTTTATTTCTTGCAGAATGGCATTAAGTTCAATAACCGTGCCCTTGCCTTGTGCTGTATTAATCGTACTGTGAAGTTCCGGCATACCCTTTAAATCTTCTTTGTATTGCTCCGCTTCATAGGCCAAGCAACACATCAGTCTCCCGCAAAGTCCGGAAATTCTCTCCGCTCCCCGATGCGCGACTTGCTGCACCCTAGCCATTTCTGTCGTAATACTTTGCATATTACTTCCTCCAAATTTTTTGCAGCAAAGCTCTCTTCCGCAAATTCCGTATCCGCCCAATTTCCTGGCTTCGTCTCTTGATCCGACCTGTTGCATCTTTATCGATTTTTTGAATTTGCCGGAAAGAATTTTTACCAATTCCCTAAAATCTATTCGGCTATCGGCAGAAAAAGCAAATACTATTTGTTTTCCGTCCACACTTATTCCGGCATCGATAAATTTCATATCCAATCCCAGATTTTTTGCGCTTTCCCGGCAAAAATTCAAATATTCTTTTTTCTTGTCTTCCGATTCGGCATATTTTTTTCTATCTCTTTCGGTAGCGATTCTGACAACTTTTCCGCAGGGCCTCTCTCTCAGATCGGGCGAAACTTCTTTGACTATTCCCATTTCCATAACTTGATCGAGGGCGACAATGATTTGTTCATTTTCTCGGAGATCAATATCGCTGGAAAATAATTTTGGATTATCCCAAAAATAAATAGTTGCTAGGACTTGCATATCTTAAAAAGAATTTTAATCAAAGAATACAACATTTCGGATCGTTTTTGATCGCTAAAATTCTTGTTTTTTATAAATTACAATTCCAATCTGGAAAATTCGCCTATTTGAATATTCTCGCCTATTTTCCCAATTTTTTCTTTTATTAAAGATTCAACGGTTTGTTCCGGATTTTTAACAAAAGCCTGGGTCATAAGGGCCGATTCCTCTCTGAATTTTTTTTCTTTGCCCTCCAAAATTTTTGGTACCATTTCATCTTTTTTGCCTTCATTTTTGAGTTGCTCGGTCCAAATTTCTTTTTCCTTTTCCAAAAGTTCTTGCGGCACATCTTCGGGACGAAGATATTTTGGATTTAAGGCGGCAATATGCATCGCAATATCTTTGGCCAAATCTTTAAATTCTTCGTTTATGGCTACAAAATCCGTTTCGCAATAAAGCTTAACCATGGCGCCAAGCCTGTTGTTTAAATGAAGATAAACCGCCACCAGTCCTTCCTGCGTAGTCCTTTCTGATTTTTTATTGGCTTTTTCCTGGCCTCTCTTGCGAAGTATTTCCATCGCCATTGCTTCGTCTCCGGAAGCATCTTCCAGGGCTTTTTTAACTTCTACAATTCCTGCGCCAGTTTTTTCTCTTAATTTTTTTATTTGTTCCAGACTCATAGTTTTAATTTTAAAAATTCTATTTTTTTTCTTCAACAACGCTTACTTTCTTTTCTTTCCCCTGAAGGACAGCTTGGCAAATATAGGCTAGCATTAATTTCAAAGAAGAAATGGCATCTTCATTGGCCGGAATCGGATAATCAATAGACTGCGGATTAACATTTGTGTCCACCAACGCCACAATCGGCAATCCAACTGCCAAGGCTTCCTTGATAGCCAGATTATCTTCATTGAGAGAGGTCGCAAAAATTGCAGACGGCAATTTGGTCATTTCTTTGATTCCACCCATCTTCTTTTCCAGTCTTTCCAATTCTTCGGATATTTTCATTTGCTCGAATTTTGTATATTTGGAATATTCGTTTCTTTTCAATTTTTCTTGACCTTCGCGCAAAAACTTGGCTCTTTCGGCAATATTCTTGAAATTAGTAAAAGTTCCGCCAAGCCATCGCTCGACAACATATGGCATACCGCATCTTTTGGCAGCCGATTCAATCAAGTTTTTGGCTTGTTTCTTCGTTCCAATAAAGAGAATTATTCCTCCTTCGGATATGATTTTTTCAATAAAAATCCTGGCCTCTTCAAGTTTTTCCACCGTTTTTTGAAGATCGATAATGTTGATGTCATTTCTGGTGCCAAAAATATAGTCTTCCATTTTTGGATTTTTTCTGGATTTTTGGTGACCGAAATGAACTCCGCTCTTGAGCATTTTTTGCATATCCACTTCAAGATTGGCAAAATCAAAATTGGCAAAATAATCTTCGCCCTTTTGATCTTTTTTGACTTCCTTGGATTCTTCAACATTTTGTTCCAAGGAAACTTCTTCAGTTTTTTTCATATTTTTTTACCCCATTAAATTGCGGAAAACCGCGATACCGAATAATCGGAAGTAATGGAGCGAATCCTTAATTAATTATGTTCCGCCCTGACTAGAAGGGTGAACAGCCGCTACTTCTTGTCAAAAGCCCCGGAAAGGGGCATTTAGGCCTCCTAAACCTTGTTTTTGAGTCCAAGGTCAGGATGGAGGCTACAAAAAGTATGAGTTTTTTATACCTTTGTAATATACCAATCGGCGGACATCTTGTCAATTGAAATTTTGTATGTTAAGCTAAACCCTGTTAATCAACTTACTTAAAGGCACTATTCGCCAACATCGAAAAACATATGAAAAAGGATATTCACCCAAAATATTATAATGACGCCAAAATCATTTGCGCTTGCGGCAATGTCATTGAAACCGGCTCGGCCGTAAAAGAAATGAGCGTTGAAATTTGCAGCGCTTGTCATCCCTTCTATACAGGCAAAAAGAAAATGTTGGATACAACCGGTAGAGTTGACAGATTCAGAAAAATGACTGAGAAAGCTGCCGAAAAAAAAGAAGCGACCAAAAAAGCCAAGGCTGAAAAGGCCCAAAAAACCGAAAAGAAAGCACCGGCTAAAAAAGCTACGGTTAAGAAAAAGAAATAACCAAAACAACCCAAGCTTAAATGAAAAAGTGGACACTGAATGTCTACTTTTTTGTTGGCTTTATTTATTGTAATATCTTACTCTGTGGAACCTGGATTCCCGCCTTCGCGGGAATGACAAGACATAAGATCTTGCTAAGGTATTCTTCGCTAAGGTTCAACCTTAGCGAAATTATTTTAGGCCTTTATTTTTGTTCTTTCGGATATTTCCTGATTAACTATCTCGCGGCTGCGACCATATTTGAGACGAGATAATTCTTTCAAAGGTTGAACTATGCTTTCATCACCTTTGACCGGAGGATAAGTTTGCATATTGAAGGGTTTGCTGACAATTCCATTTACCAAAATTTTGGCAAAAGCATCGTAGTTATCCACATTCACCAAATCATTAGTGGAAAAAATCGGTTCAAATTGTTTGACCAAAAATTCCGCGTCTTCCGCTCCCACTCTGAAAGCGATGACAGATCCGACGTTGCCAAAAACAGCTTTGGAAATTTCTTCTTTGAGCTGAGCGATAAACTGATGCGCAATAATCAAATTCAATCGATATTTTCTGGCCTCGGAAAGAATTTGCGAAATGGAATTGGTCGTTACATTTTGAAATTCATCCATATAGAGATAGAAATCTACTCTGTCCGACTCCGGAGTATCCACTCGAGAAAGTGAGGCCATCAGAATTTTTCCGACAATTACCATGCCCAAAAGTCTGGCATTTATCTCCCCTATCTTCCCCTTGGAAAGATTAACTAATAATATTTTTTTATTATCCATTATGTCCCGAAAATTAATCGTGCTTTTTTGTTGGGCGATAATTGGACGCATCATATCATTGGAAATAAAAGTCGTGAGTTTGGAAGTAATATAGGGAACCATATTGGCCAAGGCCGCTTCTCCGCCAGCTTTTTCCGCTTCCTTGGTCCAAAAGTCCGAAACAATTGGATTATTGCATTTGGAAATTTTCATTTTTCTGAAATCCTCATCTGCCAAAACCTTGGAAATTTCCATTAAAGTCGAGCCTGACGCAGGATCTTCCATAATCAAAAGCATGGCATTTCGCATATATTGTTCAAACATCGGACCGCCGGTGGCTTTCAAATCATAAAGCTGATCGAATATGCCAATCATTTCATTGATAACAAAAGTTTTTTGCTCCGGCAATTTAGCGTCATATTCAAGCATATTCAGCCCAAAAGGTCTTTCAATGTCGGATGGATCAAAGATAATCACATCCTCGGCTCTTTCTTTTGGTATGGAAGCGAGAATGTCCTCAATAGCATCGCCATGGGGATCAATAAAACAAAATCCCTTGCCTTCTCTGGCGTCTTGCTTGGCCATTTCCTGGAGAAAGTTGGACTTTCCTGTTCCGGTTTGACCGATAGTATAAAGATGTCTTCTTCTGTCAGCATCAGACAGGCGAATAATTGTTTCTTCATCGCGATACCTATTAAAACCAAGCCTGATACCTTCGGCAGAAATATTCAATGGAGGCTGAGCCACATTGGATTTCAACCATTTTATTTTTGGAGTCTCTATTGTCGGAATTGGAAAATGGAAAATACTGGCAATCTCTTCCGAATTTAAAATAATAGCATCTTCCTGAATAAAATTACGAAAGATAAAATCAAAAGAAATATCTTGCTTTTTCAGTCTTTTTTTGGAATAAAAATGATTCAGGTCAGAATTTTCATATTGGGTGAAGGCGTTTTCCAGTTGCCCCAAAATTTGTTGCGCTCTTTCCCGAGTATCCGCCGAAGCAATGAGCCGGATATTCACTTCGAATCCGGTTTTGCTGGATTTTTGTTCCAAGCTTTTCACCAATTCCTGTTCTTCGGGAGTAAGTTGCACGGTTTTAGCGCTGTAAGGATTTTTTTCTTCGCCTTTTTTTCTGAAAAATACTTCGTGCATAATATTGCCCGACTCTCGCATAATTTTTTCGGAAACGGAAGAATTAATATCATACAATCTTTTTCCTTGTTGCATTTTATGCGCAATTGATCTGCCTCGATATCTCCAACCGGGATCGGCCGGCCTCAAAATCAATTGGATAGCCGCGCCCTCATTGATTTCATCGAGTTTACTAAGAGCGTTCGTGACATTATTCAGAGGATCAATTTCCAAATTCTCATAGGTTTTTATGGGGAAAATATATTCATTTTTAAGATTTAAGATAACGGCCTCGGTAAAACTTTTAGGATTAAAAATGGTGAAGTCTTCAGTCTTTTCAATGGCAGCATTGGGGAAAAAACTATGAATTTGCTTTTCCACACTTTCTCTGAATTTTTTTGGAGCTGCTACGAAAAAAATTATTTCATCCAAATGAGAGGGTTTGGCAATTTCAAAAGAAATATAGGGGACATCATAGATAAGTCGAAAAAGAAAACTTTTGTTTTCTCGAATGATTGAAAGCGAAGATAAGAGTTGCTCCATAGCTCCAATTTCCTCTTTCCAAATTTCTTGTCTCTCATCATTTTGTTCGGTCGATTGTTGTTTTTTTATTTTGGAAACTCGAATAATTTCCACATCCAGACTGAGAGATCTGTTAATGTGAGCGCGAAAACCGAAAAAACTTCGCAAAACCAAAAGGACACCGCTCACAAAACTTATGAGCGCCAGAACAGACAGAAGAATATATATTATCAAACTGAATGCAAAGTCCATTTTTATTTTTGTTTAAATATCTCTTGCTTGTAATTCGATATTTTGAATCAATCGCCAATCGTAAATCAAAGTTCTTTGATTATGCCTTTTCTCACCAATGCTTCATGAAATTCTTCTGCCATCATTTTGTCATGAAATTCATCCAGAACATAGTTATCTTCCATGTGCTTGGCTACTTTGACCGCATGTACGACACCCTTAAGCATGGCCAGTTTTACTAATTTATCAACTTTAGCCTCAGCACTAGTGGTTTCCACTGTTTCTTTGGCATCGATTTTTACCGTATCATCGAGATTGTCCGTGTCCGCGGAAGGTTTCACGGTTCTTATCTTGGACAATATTTTGGAATAAGTTTTTTCTTTTTCAATTGACCGCTCTTCGGATTTTTCTTTTTTCCCATCCCAAAATTCAGGATCTTTTATTTCCTTCATGGCGGGTTCGATGTTTTCTTTTTTTGTTTTTTCTTCTGGGTGTTCCGATCCGCCCAAAAATTTACCTTTTAGGTCCAAGTCCCCATCTTCAATTGGTTCCAAGTTTGACATATGGTTTAAAATTATTTTTTAGTTACCAATATTTTGGTTATTTTTGTAAGCCATTCTCCGATTTTTTCATCAGGCTTCAATGCAACCAAATCGGATAATTCCGGTTTTACTTTCAAAACATAATCGCGTATTTTATCAAGTTTTGCCTTTTTGTCTCCTGCGCTTTTGTCGCAGGATTCATTTAAAATATTTTCCCACCCGCTGATAGTTTCTCCGTTTAAATATCTCAGAAACGCCACAAAATATTCATTACATTTTTCTTCACTCAGGGCCTTGAGTTGTCCTTCTAATAAATTGATTTCTTCCGGCGCAGTTACCTGAATTTGTTCCTCAATGTTTGCAATATGCCCTTCTATTTCGTTAATATTTTTTTTCGCAAAATCGCTAAATTCAAAATCGCTTATTTTTTCTTTTTCTGCTTCATTGGGCTCAATTTTTTCTTTTTTTGGCTCATTGCCCTGATTTATTATGAATTTTGCCTCTTGAAGCGCATTATAGGCCTCTACTACTTCCGGAACATTTCCCGGCCTGGTTTTGATATATTCTCCAATGGGAGTATTTCCTAAGTTTGCCAGAATTTCCTTGGCTTTTTTTATTCCTTCATTATATCTTTGTTCGAGTTCTTTCTCTCTGGAAGACAGGCGCGTTTCCGAAGTTGTCAAAACCAGATTATTCTTTTCCGGAGAATAACCGGATTCTATTTTTAAAACCTCCTTTTCTGAAATCATAATATTAAAAACATATTCAATAAAGAATATAGAAATTTCTTAAAAAAATTTATTCATATAGTCTTTTCGCTTTGTTTGAATTATACCATAAGTTTCTAATTTTACATCAACAATTCGACTGTGGATAAACCCCCACACCAATGCATTGGTGTGGGGATAAATATTCTTTTATGGTATAATTTAGAAAGCATGGTAATTTAAATTTTCTATGAAAAAAATATTCAACATTTTTATCGAAAAATATTTATTTTTTCTGATTTTGATTTTGGCTACCTGCTTGCGAATCTTTCATATCGCAGAAAGAGACTTCTGGTACGATGAGGCTTTTACTGGAATAACCATTCGTGACAGTTTTTCTGGGATGATGAAAATTATTGTTAACGATGTCCATCCCCCGCTTTATTATATTTTAGTTAAATATTTTTCCGCCTTTTTTCATTACAACGCTTTCGGCATTCGCCTTTTTTCAGCCATTTTTGGCTTATTGTGCATCGTGGCCATCTATTTTTTTGCCAAAGAACTTTTCAACAAAAAAACCGCTCTTTGGGCTTCTTTTTTGACAGCTATCAATCCATTTGCCATTCAATATTCTCAGGAAGCCAGGATGTATACGATGTACTGTTTTTTAGTTATTGTGTCCGCTTATTTCCTTCTGAGAGGACTTCAGGCGAATAAAGTCAGGCATTATTTGCTCTGGGGATTATTTTTCGGACTTTCAGCCCTGACTCACTATATGAGCTTGTTTTTTGTTTTTGTTTTCTACTTCGTTTTTTTGATTTGGAACTTCCAAAAAACAGAAAGCAAGGATAAAAAAAATATCACCTTATTTTATTTGAAATCATTATTGCCAGGCGGCAAGCTCGTTTTGGGCTATCTCGTTTCCTTTTTGGTTTTTTCTCCCTGGACACTGAATTTTCTGAGAAGTCTCAAGAGCGCCGATTTGGATTGGATTAAGCCGGCATCCTTTGGAGACATATTCTATAATATTCAAATGTTTGTCTTTGGCATTCCTCCGGGAGAAATGTCGGCCGGCATGCCCAGCGCCCATGCTTTAAGTGAAATATACCCGTCAACCGTTCTGGTAATTTTAACCATTTTTTTGACTTCCATTGTAATCTATTTATTATTTTTTAAAAAAGAAATTAAAAAAACATTGATAATTATCACATTTTCGGTTGGCTTTATGTTTGTCGCTTATTTATTTTCTCTGCTTGGCAGTCATTATTTTATTCCTCGCTATTTGTTGCCCGCCAATTATTTTCTTTTTGTTTTCATTGCCAGTTGGCTGTCTGACATAAAATTTCGGTATTCGTTTTCAATTGCAGTTTTTTATCTCATTCTTCTTTATTTTGTTATTGTTCCGGTTCAGGCTTCCAAGGGTTGGCATTTAATGACTCAGGATCTCAAAAAATATGACGGAAAAAATTTCTATTCTTTGAATTCTTTTGATTATGTTATTGCCAAATATTATCTGACTGATGACAAATTAATTCTGTTTAATGTTGACTGGCCACAGTATAATCCTTATTTTTGGGCGGCAATCGGACCGGATCTCAAAAGAACGGAAAGTTATGACGATCTGAAAAAAGACCCTGAGGCTTTGATTATCCACAATGTTCAAGCTAAAAGAGCCAATCGCAGCGATAAGACTTTTAACCCGGACGGATTGAAGTTAGTCAATCAATACAAAAATATTTTGCTTTATAAATTTTAAATTTGACAAAGCGGCCGAGCCGCTAAAAAACAAAAAAATATGGAAAAATTTTTGAAAAAAAATTATAAAAGTCTGGTCCTTTTTTCATTGCTTTTTATGTTGGTTGTTTCGGTTTTTAATGCCAGAAATGAAAGCGCTATTTTTGATGAAACGGCTCATATTCCGGCCGGCTACAGCTATTTAAGTCAGCATGATATGCGACTCAACCCCGAGCATCCTCCTATGATAAAAGATCTTTCCGCTCTTCCTCTGATGTTTATGCGCTTGAATTTTGATACGAGCCAAAAATTTTGGACAGAAGATGTCAATGGGCAGTGGGATGCCGGAAAAAGTTTGCTTTGGGAGTCAGGCAATAATCCGGATAGAATAATTTTTTGGTCGCGCTTGCCGATTGTTCTTTTGTCTCTGCTCTTAGGTTGGCTTATATTCAAGTGGGCCAGGGAGTTGGCCGGAACAGCTGCCGGAATTTTTGCCCTTGTGCTTTACGCCTTTGACCCGAATATTTTGGGACACAACCATTTTGTTACAACCGACATTGGCATTGCAGCTTTTACAGCCTTCTCTTTTTATTATTTTCTCAAGTTTATTAAGGAACCGACTTGGAAAAATGTTCTTTTGGGCGGAATATTTCTGGGACTCTTGCAATTGGCCAAATTTTCTTCCATCCTTGTTTTTCCGATTTTCGGATTGGTGCTCATCGTCTTTCCGCTCATTGCCAAGGGAAAAAATAATTCTCATCCGGACATAAAGGCCAGATTCAAAAAATTGGGCGAATATTTTGGCAAAGGTTTAGCAGCTATTGCAATTTCATTGATAATCGTTTGGGGAGTCTATTTTATCAATAATTTTAATATGCCAAAAGAAAAATTGGCCGAAAGCATTAATTATTATTTTGATCCCAGCGACGAGAATGCCAAGGCTGTCTATACCAACAAATTACTTCTGGCCATGAATCAAAATTATCTGACCAGACCGATGTCTGAATATGTCTTGGGACTTTCCATGGTCTTTAAGCGGGTTTCGGGCGGAAATGGAGCCTATTTTATGGAGCAAGTTTCAAGCAAGGCTTTTCCGGCCTATTTCCCTACTGTATTTTTGATAAAAGAACCTTTGCCAATATTATTCTTCGTTATCTGCTCCATCGCCATGACTCTTTTCCTCTTCGCCCGCTCATCCATAGAAATTTTCCGCAAGCACCCATCAAAAATATTTTCGAAAATTATTGATTACGTGAGAACGCACATCACCGAGGTCTCTCTGCTTTCTTTTATTGTTTTGTATTCATATATCAGCCTTACCGGAAATCTGAATATCGGGCTCAGACATCTCTTTCCCATGTTTCCCTTTATATATATTCTGGTGGCGCAAAGCATCGTAGAATTTATTAAAAAAATGAAAAACTTAGATGTTCGCTTTGCTTCCGTTCTCTTTGTTTCCGCTCTATCATTTTTGCTTATCTTGCAAACTGCCCTAGCCTATCCTTATTATATGTCCTATTTTAATGAATCTGTCGGGGGATCGAAAAACGGATATAATTTTGTAACTGACTCCAATGCTGATTGGGGGCAAGATCTTAAGAGACTGCAAAAATTCATAGGTGAACATCCGGAAATAGACAAGATTCGTGTTGATTATTTTGGAGGAGGAATGCCCGGTTATTATTTAGGCAACAAATTTATTTCTTGGTGGGATAGCAAGAGGCCGATTGAACCCGGCTGGTATGCCGTTTCTACAAATTTTTTGCAAGGAAGCATCTATAGCTCGGAAAATGATTATTCCAATAGCTACCGTTGGCTCAAAAACAAAAAGCCCCTTTATCAAGTCGGGACTTCAATAATGATATACTATGTGACGAAAGCTGAAGCGGAAAAAGTAAATAATCAATGATCAAAAAACAAAGATCAACGATCAATAATTCAAACTTATTCTTTATTGCCTACTGCTTGTTGTTCATTGTTCGTTGCTCATTGCTTTTCAGCTTATAATAAACCTTATTATTTATGCGAAGATCAAGATATTTCAATTTCGGGATATCTTCTTTTTTTATGTTATCCTCGAGGACTGAACTCAGAATTCCAATGCTTTTGGAAAGATCAATTTCCCGATTGAAATATATCTTCCAACCGCCACTCGTTTCCACGGCCAAATCTCCGGAGATTAATCGCGGTGAATAAAAATTACGGCTTATTTCAATGTTAGCGTCATTTTGGACTCCATCTCTAACGCTCATAATATACCGGATAAAATCGCCACTCAGGGCCGTTTTTGCATCCACGATAGCCTTCCCGCTTTCATCCGTCAGGGTTATGAGACTTTCCATCTCAGCATCATCCAGTTCGAAGTCATCCCTTGGCCAAGCAGAACCGTTTTCATCTATTAAATATTTCTGTTCGCCTGTTGAAAAAATCAATTGAAATTGCTTTTCTTTGACGGAAATTATTATTTTTTCCGGAAATATTTTTTTAATCTTAACGTCTTCTATTCTCTTAAATTTATCCGTCAAATATTTTTTTATATTTTTTTCGCAGACAAACAGCAGGTTATTTTTAGGAATTATTCCCAAAAATTTTCCTGAAAGTTTTTCCTCAAACGCAACTTTTATTTTTTCCGAATCGACCTTCTCCGCGCCTGCAATTTCAGTTGAGCTTATGGATAAATAGAAAGAGAAGAACAATATATAGACGATTGTTCCCAAAAAAACAATTTCGAGAAGATAAAAAAACATTCTTCCTAAGCTGAAACCGGACGACGAAGTTTTTTTTCTGCGCCAGGGTTTTTTTTCGCCATGCAGCACCTTTATTTTATTTTTTTTATTTTTATTTTTGAAAAACATATGTCAAAAATCAATGAGCAAAGAACAATGAACAATGATTAAACTTTTAAAAATAGGTTTTCTAAAACTAGCCTGGTGTTGGAATTGGTATCTCTCATAATTTCCAGACTTCTTTCTATCTCCTTGATGATCTCAAGCGCCTTTGCAGCGGAAATTTTCAGATTATTTTTTTTCAAAAGCGACTGACGCAAAAGAATAATCCAAAAACCCAAGGCTTTGCGGGAAGTTTCTTTTTCTTTGCTCATTTCTTCAGCCAAAGAAAATTTTTCTGTCAGATTCTGACTTGGCATATTTTCCAGTTGGACTTGAATCTTTCTTCTTTCTTCCAATTCATTCTTATCGCCTATCAATTGCAAGATTAACCCCGGTCGCCCAAGTGACCAAAAAATAATTTCGTCTTTCTCTGTTTCTTTCCCGAAAAAGATGTTTTTTTCTCTCGCCCAGTCCTCAATTTCAGTTTCGGTCAACGGACCAAACTTAATCTTCTGACAACGGGAGATAATCGTTGGCAGAAGTTTTTTATCATCCTTGGCGACCAAGATAATTATCGAAAAATCATTGGGCTCTTCCAAGGTCTTCAGCAGAGCGTTTTGCGCCTGTTTGTTGAGTTTTTCCGCTTCATCAATAATGGCTACTTTGTATTTTCCATCCTCGGAAAAAAAACTAAATTGCCGCTGAAGCTCCCGGATCTGTTCCACTTTTATTTCTTTTTTTTGGGAAACTGTTTTCCCGCTTTTGACGGGCTTTTTATCTTCCGGGCCATCGTTTTTATCCTCGCCCGGACGAATAATTATCAAATCTGCATTTATTTTTTGGTTGCTTTGGCCGGTTAGTTTTTCCGCCAAGTCCAAAGCCACTGTGAATTTTCCCACATTTTCCGGTCCCAAAAAAAGATAAGCATGCGCCAGCCTCTTCCTTTCTATGCTTTTGTTTAAAATATTTAGTTGTTTTTGGTGTCCAATAATTTGCATAAAAGATCATTAAATTCCCGCATAAATCTCTCCTTACCAAATTCTCTCGCCCTATTTTTAATAAATTCTTTGTCATAGCTTTTTTCTTTTTCCGTAAATCTGCGGACGCAGTCAGCAATAATCTCAGGCTCATTGGAATCAAAAAATTCTCCGGTTTTTCCTTCAATAACTGTTTCCAAAACTCCGCCTTTTCGCAAAGCCAAAATGGGAACGCCCTGCAACATGGCTTCGACCGGCGCAATGCCAAAGTCATCTTCGACCGCAAAAATGAAAGCTCTAGCGTCGGCATAAATTTGCTGCAAATTTTCTTCTCCTTGAAATCCCAAAAAGGAAACATTTTTTTCGGCAATTTCTTTTAATTTTTTTTCTTCTTCTCCTTCACCCACAATCAAAAGTGGTAATTTCATTTTATTAAAAGCTTCAATTATTTTGTCTATTTTTTTATAGGCCGAGAGACGAGAAACGACGAGAAAATAACGTTGCAAATCTCCCGAAGGCTCAACCTTCGGTTTTCCGAAGGTTGAGCCTTCGGAAAGATATTCTGTATTTACTGGAGGGTAAATCACATGCGACCTCCTGCTATAATATTTTTCAATCCTTTGCTCAGTATATTTTGAATTGGCAATCAGATAATCCGGACGATCAGAAGCAGCTTTATCCCAAATGCGGATATAATTCAAAATAAGACGCGCCAGAAAACCAATCCCTTTTCCACTTTCTTTTTGTTTTAAATAATCCTCATTGGCATCCCAAACAAATCGCATAGGACTATGGATATATGAAATATGAATTGTATCAAGCCTAGTAACGATGCCTTTGGACCAGGCGCCTGAACTGGAAATTATCAAGTCATAATCCCGCAGATTGAATGTTTCCGGCGCAGTCGGTATAAATGGCAGGAGCCATTTTTTTCTTTTTCGGAGAAATTTAGGAAATTTTTGCAAAAACGAAGTTTGAATTTCTCTATCCGCAAATTTTCCGCGCATTTTTTCCGCATCATAGAGCAAAGTAAAAATCGGCGCTTCCGGAAACATTTCCGCAATCACTTCCAAAACCCTTTCCGCTCCGCCATATTGGTCCAAAAAATCATGCACCAGAGCCACCTTTAAATTGCTAAATTGTTTCATTGTTTCATTGTTTCATTGTTAAAAATTCGTATATTCGCCTGCCTGCCGGCAGGCAGGTATTTAATTAGTAATTCGTAGAGAAACAAGCTACCCCAACAACACTTTTGCTATTTTCTCTCCGCATTTTTCCCAACTGAATCTTTCCAGATTTTTATAGCCTTTACTTATTATATCATTTTTTAGCGTTTCGTCCGAAATTAATTTGTATGTCGCTTCGGCAATGGCTTGAGGATTATTGGGATCAACCAATTGTACGGACAGGTCGCGACCTGTCCCTCCTATTTCCAGAACAGAAGAATTGTTGGATGCCACGACTGGAACGCCGGCGCTTTGCGCTTCAAGAATTGGCAGACCAAAACCCTCATAAAAACTAGGGAATAAAAATATATCTGCCTCTTTTAATAACTGCCATTTTTGAGTTTCATTTACATATCCAAGCTCGCGAATTTCAAATTTCGAATTTCGAATTTCGAATTTTATTTTTTCGTATCCATAGCCTGGTTTTCCGGCTAGAATAAGCTTATGCGGAATTTTGTATTTTTCTCTTAATATTTCAAATGCCTCAATAATGCCAATGATATTTTTTCGTTCTTCAAGACGACCAATAAATAAAATATACGGTTTGTAGTTTGTAGTTTGTAGTTTGTAGTTTGTTTGGTTATTGTTTCTTGGTTCTTGGTTATTATTATCTGAGACTCCTTCATAAACTACTTCTATCTTTTCTTCTGGTACTTTATACAATTTCATCAAATCCTTTTTGGTATTTTCTGAAACGGCAATTATTTTTTTTGCGAAGCGGCAAGAAAACTTTATAGACCAACGCATATACAGTCTTTCCCAAAAAGAATAAGCCCCGGGACAAAATTCATATTCCAGGCCATGAATTGTCACGACCGTATTTTTCGCATGAATAATCGGCACGACATGCGCCGGAATAAATAATGTGTCCACTGGATGCAACAGCATCTCCAAAGATAGTCCGATTTGCGTCCAAAAATAAGGCCATTTTATGACTTTTATTTTCCAATTTTCAGGCAGCGGACAGTCCGCCGAAACGGCGGACTGTCCGCTGCGCATATATAAAATAACCTCGTGTTCATCCAATTTATTCACGAGGCTTTTTATTACTTGATAAGAATATTCTTCAATGCCTGTTCTTTCTTTTATGAAAGCACGTGAAGCATCAATGCCAATTTTCATTAGCTTATAATTTATTTTGAAAGCATTATTGTTCTTTTATAAAGCTCCAGATTTTCCAAAGCTATTCCAATACCTTTAATCACGCAGTAAAGAGGTTCTTCAGCCACATAGCAAGGCACATTAATTGTTTTGGTTATCAATTGATCCAGATGCTTAAGCATAGCTCCCCCACCAGACAAAACCATTCCTTTGTCCATCACATCGGCCGCCAATTCCGGAGGTGTTTCCTGCAAAACTTTTTTAATGGCTGAAATAATTTCTCTGAGCTCATCTTGAATAGCTTCCGTAATTTCATTTGAAGAAACTTTGATCATTTTTGGCAATCCGCCGGTCAAATCCCTTCCTCTCACATCGGCATATTCTTCCTTGACCTGAGGCAGAGCTGATCCGATTTTAATTTTAATTTCTTCAGCCGTCTTATCGCCAATAGCCAGTCCGTATTTTCTTTTTATATAATCGGCAATGGCCTGATCGAGTTTATTGCCTCCGACTCTGGCGCTGTAGGTTGCCACAATTCCGCCCAGTGAAATAACCGCCACTTCCGAAGTTCCGCCTCCAATATCGATAATCATATTGCCAATCGGTTGGTTAATCGGGATTCCGGCTCCAATGGCTGCCAGAACTGGCTCTTTGACGACATAGGCCATTTTAGCGCCTGAGCGAATGGCTGCATCAACTACCGCCCTTCTTTCTGTGGAGGTAACCCCTGCTGGAATGGAAATCATAACTTCCGGACGAATCAGCCTAAATTTACCGCTGACTTTATTGATAAAATATCTGAGCATTGCCTCAGTAATTTTATAGTCAGCAATAACCCCTTCCTTCATTGGGCGACTAGCCATTATCGTATCCGGTGTGCGTCCAAGCATTTCCTTGGCGTCATTACCGATAGCCAAAACCTTATTATCCAAAATAGAAATAGCCACCACTGATGGCTCATTGATTACTACTCCTTTGCCAGGCACATAAACCAAAACATTGGCTGTACCGAGATCTATGCCGATTTTTCGTATAAACATAAGCGATAGTCTTTGCGAGGAGCGTAGCGACGTGGCAATCTAATTAGATTGCTTCGCTTCGCTCGCAATGACAGAATTACATCTTTTACTTTAATTTTATATACTTTCCTTTTAAATAATTTTTTATTGATTCTCTGGTTGGTTGGGCTAAATTTTTTGGCAGCTTATTTAAAGCAAACCACTTGAGCTCATCACATTTTCCCGGTTCCATATTTTTTACCGTACCTGATTTTATATTTGCCAAATAATTCAATGCCATCCAATGCTGTTTTTCTTTTTTCAGAATATGATCCGTATGTGGTAATAGCCCCCAAATATTTATATTTATATTAACTTCTTCTTTTATTTCCCTTTTCATGGCTAGGATAGAATTTTCTTCAAAATCAATCGTTCCACCCGGTTTTTCCCACTTGCCAATCTCATTTCTGGATTTTTTACTTCTTTTTTTCAGAAGCACTTCCTTCTTTTTATTAAAAATCAAAACACCACCTCCAACTCCGATATAATCTTTCCCCGGTTTTAATTTTTTCATACTTTTGGCTTTATAGACTTTACAGACTCTTGACTCGTTTTATATCCGCTCCTAATTTCTGCAATCTTTCTTCTATCTTCTCATATCCTCTGTCTACTTGATAGATATCATTGATGATCGTTTTACCTTTGGCGGCGAGAGCGGCGATAATTAATGTGGCCCCGGCTCTGAGATTAAAACTGGTTATCGTCTTGCCCTTGAGCTGAACCGGACCGGACACAAATACTCGGTGAACATCCAGTACTTTAGCCTTGGCGCCCATTTTTTGCAGTTCACCAATATGATCGAATCTACCTTCGTAGAGAGAGTCATGAATCAATGTTAGGCCACTGGCCTGAGTTGCCAAAACACTGAAAGGTGCCTGCACATCGGTCGGTATTCCAGGATATGTTCGGGTATCAATTTTTCCGACAGCTATTATTTTTTCCGGAGGGATGACTTTAATATAATTTTTTCCAAAAATAAACTTGGACCCAAAATCTTGAAGTTTTTTTAAAACCAAATCCAAATGTTCTTTTTCGACATTTTTTATTTTTATTGGACTTTTCGTGGCTACTGCCATTATCAAAAAAGTGGCTGCCTCATTGGCATCCGGAATAATGGTATGCTTCACTCCCCGAAGTTTTTTTGATCCATGAATTTCCAAGGTATGCGTTCCTAGTCCTTTTATTTTTGCGCCCATTGAAATCAAAAATTTTCCCAAATTCTCAACGTGTGGCTCAGTAGCGGCAATCTTAATGATGGTTTTACCATGAATACCAGCTGCCAACATCATAGCATTTTCCGTACCGGTAACTGAGAATTCACCCAAAACAATTTCTGCTGGCTTTCTGCTTCTTGAATTAATTTGATAAAATTTATTTTTATGCGCAATTTTTACTCCCATATCTTGCAACGCTTCAAAATGTGTATCCATTGAACGCGATCCAATCACGCAACCGCCGGGACGAGCTATTTTGAATTTATCACACCTCGCACTGAGCGCCCCGATCAACAGAATGGATGAACGTATTTTTTTCATCAAGTCAAAATTAATCCCATCAGGATTTATTTTTTCCGCTTTAATACTAATTTTTCTCTTCCCTAGCCATTTGACTTTTGCCCCCAGACTTTCCAAAATTTCCAGCATCCGAAAAACATCCTCAATCAGAGGAATATTGGAAATAATACATTCTTCCTTGGTTAGCAATGTAGCGGCCAAAATAGGCGTAGTAGCATTTTTTGAGCCCCGAACATCAATCTCTCCTTTTAGCCTTTTATCGCCAATGATTTCAAAGTAATCTGCCATTTTTTTGCCTTAAAATTAGCTTTTTATAGGTAAGTTAAGCATATCTTATTTCTGGGTTTTTTTCAACCCCGCGCAAAAAAGAGGCCACATCTCAACTATGAAGACCAGCCTCTTAAAATCAAAATAAATAATCTATAGGTTATCGTAACCACCGGCTAATGATTGAATACCCGGAGCATAGGTCGTATAGCCATAGCAAGTCCAACCCAAATATCTCATTGAAGCATACACCTCCCATTTAACATCCACTTTTTTTCCATTACAAGGATTTTTTATTTGGACTTTGCCACTTTTGGTTGCTCCGTCATTTTCCAGTTTCAGTGCCATAGCCACTATGCCATCCACAAGATTCCAGGGATTGGGCGGTTTATGTCCGGTAGCTGCAGCTATTTTGCTTTTGTATCCCCACCAAGTATCAGGCATAAATTGAGCAGCGCCCATGGCTCCGCCGGATCCGGAATAATTTTTTGAAGCACATGACAGGGGTTTCTTTGAGCAATCAAAATCCAATTCGTCGCATATTTTATCAAAATATGCTTTTCTGGCTGAACTCATTCCGCAATTTTTGTATGTGCATCTTCCGGCATTTGGATTTCCGCCGGACTCATATTTCAATACGCCAAACAGAAAGCCCTTTCTCACTCCGGTAACTTTATTGGCAAATTTAATCGCGTCTTTTATATCACTCGTATCATATGAACTGCCCAATATCTTATTCAAATCACTTTTCAATTCTGACATTTTATCTTGAATTTCCGCGAGAGTAGCCTGTGTTTCTTCAATATCATCCGCTATGGCTGCTTGCTGAGCTTTTTGCGCGTCAAGTGCTTTTTGATTATTCAGCTTTTGACTGGCGAGCAAGGCCTTGGCATCTTCAGTCTCGCCTTTCGCATCATTAATTTCCTGCAAAACATTTGATATTCTGGTCTTTATTCCCACCATGCCGTCAAAATTTATTGTCAGATCGCTGAGGTCTCCTTCCAAAACAGCCAGAGAAATAAAAGGATTGTCCTGATTGGCATAGTACATTTGCCGAATGTATTCTTGCAGTATTTTTTTATTAAGATCCGATCGGTCATTCAGATTGTCAAGTTCCGCCTCACTCCTGGCTATGTCAGCTTGAAGCTCTTTTAAAAGTGCTTGGGTTGCGCTTATTTGTGATTTATTTTTGTAAAGCTGCGATTGCTCCGTAGCCAATTCCTGTTGCGCATCTTTTAATTTTTTATTGAGACTGTCTAACTTGCCTTGAATTTCATTGGCAGTATCGGCCTTGGCCAAATGGCCGGAATAACCAAAAACACCGGTAATTACAAAAGCCGCTAACAAAAACATGAGAAACTTTGTTTTTCTTATTTCCATCGATTTTAATTATATCACAAAAACAAAAAACACTCCAACCGTGAAGTGTCTTTTGCCTAAGGCCAAATTATGCCTTCTTGTCAGATTTATCCGACTCCGCTCCTTCAGCGGGAGCTTCTTCTTTTTGCATTCCTTCAACCTTGGTAACATCTTCTTCGACTTTTTCTTCAAGCTCTTTTAAGTCATCTTCTGTTCTGGGCGGAGCTACAACAGCTACAACCGTTTCCGGCTCAAGTTCAACGTCCACTCCTTTACCCACATTCAAATCTCCAACGGTAATGTGATCTTCGAAGGTTTTGAGAACTGACACATCGACATCAATACGTGACGGCAAGTCGGCTGGTAAACATTTTATTTCCAACTTATCAATACTTTTAATCAAAATTCCGCCGAATTCTTTAACAGCAGGAGATTCGCCCACAAAAACCAGTTCCACTTCGGTTTCGATTTTTTCATCCATTCTGACTTGGAAAAAATCCAAATGAATTATCTTATAGGTAACCGGATCTCTTTGGATGTCCTGAATGATAACATTGCGGTCATTCTTCCCTTCAATTTCCAAATTGATAATGGTGCTTTCTCCGGATTTTTTGAGCAATTTTCTGAAATCAAGTGCGCTGACCCAAAGATTTAAAGATTCCACGCCTCGACCATAAACAATAGCCGGTATCAAGCCGCTACGTCTGCCCTTGTTAGTCTTTTTGCCCTTTTCTTCTCGATTTTTGACTTCCAATTTTACTTTGTCCATATAATTTATTTAGATAATTAAAAAACTTGTCGGCAGACAAGTTCAGTTTAAAAAATATTTTCTAAAAATATTTTCTCTGAACGCTCTACCTTCCCCATAGGGGCCTCTCAAACGTTAATCTATCTATATTTTAAACACGCAATGCGTCTTTCTCATATACCAACTCGTGCATTTCCAGAACATCATCCGCATCAATCGCCTTATTGCAAAACATTTTTTTCACTTCATTTTTATCCAAATCGGTAGCTATTCCCAAACTCACAATTCCCGTATTGGTAATTGAGGAAAAAACCAGAGTTGAAGTATTGCACTTGGGACAAGTTACGTGAACAGTGTTTTTTTGATCTTGCTCCTCCAGCATCAAAAAATCATCCTGAGAATAATAGCTGTTGCAAAAAAAACAAGATTCCAAAACATTCTCATTCCTATTTTTTTTACTTTGTTTCATATGAAAATAACCGATTTATATCCTATGAATTCTACCAACAAAAAATCTTTTAGTCAAGGGATTTTAATTTTCTGATATAAACGCTCTGAATCAGTCCGATAGAGGCCAGTACTATCACAATTGAACTGCCACCATAGCTCAAAAATGGCAAGGGAACGCCTGCAATTGGAGATAATCCGATGTTCATGCCGACATTAACCAAAATTTGCAGAAAAAACATCGCCATTATTCCAACAGCCAAAAGATAGCCAAAATTATCTCGCGCCAACCTGGCTGTCTCTTTAATTCGATAAAACAAAACGACAAAAAGAGCAAAAACAAAAACAGCTCCGGCAAACCCCAATTCTTCGGCAATAACGGCAAAAATAAAATCTGTGTGTTTTTCCGGCAAAAAATTGAGCTGACTTTGCGAGCCATGTCCCAGTCCCTTGCCAAAAACTCCGCCTGAACCAACCGCTACCATGGATTGAATGACATTATATCCGCTTCCACGCGGATCGCTGTAGGGATTAACCACATTTTTCAGTCTGTCTTTTTGGTAATCCTTGAGAAAAAACCAACTGGAAAACAAGGCCAATATTCCAATCAAAAAAAACACTGCAATATTTTTTTTATCAATACCGGAAACCAGAAGAATGCTGATCCATATTCCGACAATTATGGCAGCCGAACCAAAATCGGGCTGCCTGAGAACAAAAAAAACCGGAATAAAAACCAAAATAGCTGAGGTCACTATTCTAACCACTTCGCTTAAATGACTCTTTTTTTTCGAAAGAAAACTGGCCAAGAAAATAATCATAACGAGCTTGGCAATCTCCACCGGTTGAAAATTAAATTCTCCCAGATTCAACCATCCCCTTGTTCCCCGGATATTCATTCCCAAAAAAATCACTCCAATCAAAAAAATGAGCAGAATCAAATATAGCTTCGTGCTGTATGAATTCAGCGCCCGGTAATCATAAAAAGAAAAAAATAACATCAGTCCAAATCCCACGCCTATGGCTATTATTTGTTTATAAAAATTATTCGGATTAAAACCTCCGGAAGCAAAAGAAACGCTGTAAAGTGCCGTCAAACCTATACCCAAAAGTAAGATGATAACGACTATCACCAACCAATCCATTTTTAGAAAGTTATTCATTTATCTGGTATCTTATGTTTAAAACGATTGTCCTGAAAAATATTGCTTAACAAAGGCGTCGTTTTTGAAAATATTTGTTTCGGTTTGCACTTCCATATTGCCAACTTCGGTAATTTTATTCGGCCAAATGACTTTGAATTCGCGATTTTCTCCGGATTGAACAGTGTTTATTTTTGTTGAATTGAGCGCGATTATTTTTCCATTCTTATTTTTGATGATGACTTGAATTTTTATTTCATTAAAGTCAAAAGGGCTTTCATTCCTGAGTAAGCCAACTGCATCGCTTGAATCGAAAGTCTGATCGGTTTCATTGAAATTTTTATTGACTATTGCCAATTGCGGCTTTTGCACGCCGGAAAAATCTTTCCAAACTATATTTTTAATTTCAAAATCAACTTTAGCCGGATAAGTACTTGAATCAACACCGATTTCCACTAAATATTTTTTTTCTCCGGGAAAAATGAATCCTGTTCCCTCTCTTCTGGCCAGACTTGTGCCACTCTCATCTTTCAAGTCAAAAACATAATCAAAGCTACTGCTTCCATAATCTTTATTTGGATTCAATATCTCACTATAAACATCATATTTATTGGCTATGCCGGTTTCGGTAATTCCAATTTCCCTGAAAACGATATTATCATTAAGTTGAATGTCGCAAATTTTTTGACAAACGCCCCCACAATCAATTCCTTTTTCATCTTGATTTCGTTTTCCGTCAGAACAGGTTCCATTTGGAATCAATTTAAGAGCAATGGGGATTAAAAGCAAAACAAAAATAACCGCATAAACCGAAATTATGATGAATCTTTTTTTTTCTCTTTTTTCCATAACTATTAAAATTAGCTTATAAAAACACTATATCCTAAAAATTGATTTTAGGGAAATAAAAAAGAGCGTATTATTTTTACTAGCTTCAAATGCATAGTCTTGGCGGCGGCCTACTTTAACCCAGCCTTTTTAATCCAATTTTTTAGGTTAAAAAGGCTGGGCTATCATCGGCGCTGAAGTGCTTAACGGCTCTGTTCGGGATGGGAAGAGGTGTTGCCACTTCGCTAGAGTCACCAAGACAATACATTCGATTTTTTCAAATAAAATACTCTCTTTTGAATTTTTTATAGTTTTTTGTAGACCTTTTGTAATCAGAAATTATTAACTGCTAACTCTTTTTTAACACGCAACCTGTAACATACCTAACTGAAACAATTTAATCATTTCAATTAGATTAATGTTTCATGTTACGTGTTACATGTTTTTTTGAATTCAAGGTGATATGTTCAATTTATTAGTATCTCTTGGCTAAACCGATCGCTCGGCTTACACCTGAGACCTATCAACCTGATCATCTTTCAGGAAATTGCTCAGCTCTTTGTAAACAAAGGGCTGAGATTGCCTAATCTTGAGGTGGGCTTCTTGCTTATATGCTTTCAGCAATTATCCCGTCCAAACTTAGCTACTGAGCAGTGCTCCTGGCGGAACAGCTCATACACCAGAGGTTTGTTCTTTCCGGTCCTCTCGTACTAGGAAAGAGTCCTCTCAAGCAATAACGCCTACAGCAGATAGGAGACCAACCTGTCTCACGACGGTTTGAACCCAGCTCGCGTACCGCTTTAATTGGCGAACAGCCAAACCCTTGGGACCTTCTCCAGCCCCAGGATGCGATGAGCCGACATCGAGGTGCCAAACCCCTCCGTCGATATGGACTCTTGGGAGGGATCAGCCTGTTATCCCCGGGGTAACTTTTATCTGATGATCTTCTACGCTCCTATAAGCGATAGTCGGTTCACTAAATTCTACTTTCGTAACTGATCGACTTATTGGTCTTGCAGTAAAGCTGGCTTATGCTTTTGCACTATCAGTCCGATTTCCATCCGGACCTAGCCAACCTTTGTAAACGCCTCCGTTGCCATTTAGGAGGCGACCGCCCCAGTCAAACTACCCACCAGGCACTGTTCCCGGTCTGGTATGAATCACTAAGACAGACGTTACAAATATAGAACCATTAATTACAAACTAATAATCTCTGGTTCATCATTGTAAGTCATCTTTTTGACTCATAACAGACCAGGGTTAGAATTAAAACCTTGATAGAGTGGTATTTCACTGTTGACTCCATCTGCACCTGAATGCAAACTTCAAAGTCTCCCACCTATTCTCGGCAACCAAAACTCTAATTCAATACCAAGTTGTAGTAAAGCTCCACGGGGTCTTTTCGTCTTGCTGCAGGTCGACGGCATCTTTACCGCCATTGCAATTTCACCGGGCTCTTCGTTGAGACAGTTCCCAAGTCATTACGCCTTTGATGCGGGACAGAACTTACCTGTCAAGGAATTTCGCTCTTTAATGTTAACTTTCTGTCGCCAGAAAGAACGGACTATATTTTATCGCCTCATTAGCGATTTCAGCATGTAGTCTCTGAGGATTCTAAAAATGTTGAAGATTTTTTATGATTCATTTTTTCGATTAATTTTGCAATTTTTTTCATTCCACTTAAATTAGCATGAATATTTTTGTTCATCATCTCAATGATTTTTACAAAAATTTCAAAATCTTCTTTTTTGGCTGTTTTCAATTGGTTTTTTGTAAAGAATGGAATTATTATTTCAGTTAATTCTTTTCTGGTTCTCACGCAATAACGATAAATGTTTTCATTATGGTTATCATATCTCCTGTTGATATAAATCTTACCGCATTTGAAAAAATTTTCTAAAATTTTAAGAGTTTTCTTGCTCTTTTCGCCTTGCGTTACTACAAATTCGGGAAATATTTGCCATCCGAAT
>Ga0247841_10003962_pt1 | contig 26325 bp, 25 predicted proteins | sample LaCruzMarch2015__2_FD_192410 | JGI IMG/M metagenome (GOLD analysis project Ga0247841, IMG submission 192410) | Freshwater microbial communities from meromictic Lake La Cruz, Castile-La Mancha, Spain - LaCruzMarch2015_18m | ecosystem: Environmental > Aquatic > Freshwater > Lake | place: Spain... | reverse complement strand
TTTTCCTCCAGTTCTTTGCATCCTTTGGAGATCGTGTCACTGGAAACACCTGTATCCCTAGATACTTTTTCTATTCCGCCCCATCCGATAACGCTGGCCTCCGCAGCAAGAAATAATCGTCTTGCCTCTTCATTAAAAAATGGTTTGATTAAGTTATACCTACTTTTTATTTCGCCCAATTGATCCATACAACTTAATGGAGTCCTTTTAATATAAATAATTACCTAGTTTATTTCGTTACAATTACTTAGATCCGCGGTGGGGATTCGCGGCGTAATAAGTCAGGTTCTCAGTTGAAACCACATGGCACCATTTTCTCTTTCCTTCGATACGCATACCTGTTTCATCAAGACAAATAACAGGCGATGCAATTAACTGTTGTTTGATGGCCTCTTCGACAGGCCCCAAGATTTCGTAACAGCCACGATTTATGTCAATCAGAGTACTCTGGCTTAAACGAAGGCTGAAGAGATCAACGAAAGTCTCACTCAATCTATCAAAGGGTATGAGCTGATATTGATTTAGATAGGCGGCAACAGATTTCAAACGAGTTCCATATTGAACAGGATGTGCAACTTCCTTTGGAAAGGTAGCTTTGTTGAGGTAGCCGCAATCGGGGCAAATCCTTCTCTCGGCCTGATGTTCGAATACTTCCACTTTGATAGGTGGCAAGTCGAATACCTGACGCCGTTCATAACTTGTGGCTTCTGTATCGCACAGAGACCGACCGCACGATTCGCATTTGGTAATCGGATGAATGATCAGATGAACTGGATTTTCCGCCATTTCGAGAGTGTATCCCTTATGCCCTTTTTGACCACCTACGGATTTTCCGCTCGGCTTGCGCTGGCCTTTTATTACATCGGGAGCGCGGAGGGTCATGAATACCCCAACCTTCAGGTTGGGGATGAAGTGAACCCTCGCACGTTATTTGTGCTCACTTAAACCGATAAGCTGGAATTCGAAAGCAGAGTTTCAATTGCACAGATCAGGGAGACCTGGCAAAGAAGACTCGATAATTTCTGATCTCCAGCTAACCGGGCGTGCGTGCGGCCCGAAGCATACCCCATCCCTTTAGGGTGGGGTGGCCGCACGCAGTTTGATTTTAAAATAAAAAAATTACGCAACCTAACGCTTTAGCTTGGAATTTATTCTACTGCTTATATATAAGAATGAATTATAGCTGCATAACAGCCACCATAGGCTACGCTTGGAGGCAATAACTCTCTGTGAATACACCAAAGAGCTTATTAAACGATCATAAAACAGAGAACGGTGCAAAATGTCGCAATTATAGGCAGAAGCAATTCTACGCTTCTTGCGGAAAAATCCAGGCTGAGATTTATATATTTTATCTGCATCAATTTCGCTTAGAGCAATTACTCCTTCGCGCACCATTTGATGTAAAATATCGTCAATTTGCTTTGTTCTAGAAATTATTATTGATGTACCTATTTTATCATCTTTTTTTATTTCTGGAAGCCAAGCATCGCCAAATGAAATATCAGCTAAATTTGAAAACCAATCAATGCATTCTGCACACCCATTGCATGGAAAGATTTGATTCCCGGAGCCAACCCAATATTCAGGATAAGGCATGAGTTTCACTTCGCCATTTTTCAAATATATTGAAATTTTTCCCGGCCATCCATTACCTCGATAATTTAACTTTTTAATCTCATCCGCATGCAAATTTAGCCTATAAAGCAAAAACTCAGTTGCCTTGAAATTTGGGAAACCACTACAAAAAATACCTAGGTGCAAAACAATTCGATCTTTTAATTTTTTATTAATCATTTCTGCCTTTCTTATTCCATGAATGTGACAAGGAAGACCTACCACTGCATATTTACCATCTTGTTTAAGAATTTTGCTTAGGACTGTATTAGCTGGCACAGGACAATATTTAGATCCAGAGGATTCAATTATTTCATCAACTGTCCTAGCAATAAATGACTCTGGCTCCAGAGGCGTATCCTCTTTCATTCTGGTCACTAAAGCACCATCAATTATACCTTCTTCGAGAGCATAACTCAGTACTGAGGTTATTAAACCACCTGAAGAAGAATTATACCTGATATCGTTATCTATAGCATAACCCATAAAACAATTAAGGTAGTTTCCTAGTGAAGCATCTTTTACCCCCTCAACAGAGTATCTTGGACATATGTAACTGCAGATTCCGCATTGGTTGCATTTCTGTTCATCTAATCTTGGGTTATATATCCCTTCAGATTTATTTATAATAATTTCTATGGCTGAATTGGGGCAAAGGGGAACGCATGTTCCGCATCCCGTGCAAAGTTTAGCCTTGACAATCTCTGTTATGGTAATTTTTTTATCCACTTTAGATCCCATCAATTTACGCCCCTATGCTCTTTATTATAGGTTGGATTCGATAAATATCTCGCCGAATGATAAATAACACACCGATGGCTACAGTGCTTTGTCCCATTAGATAACCCATCCCTATACCTACCAAGCCCATCTTCAACATCAGGAAACAACTTAACCCCAAGCTTAAAAATGTTGCAGCCATTGTCACTATAATTATACTAATTACATCATCATTAACTCGGGCAATGTTGATATATAGATAATTAATGCCATAAGGGATGGAAGATAATGCTAAAATACCAAGCAAAAAAGCACTATTATCAGAATAAGCCTGGCCAAAGAGTTGTAATAGTTTACCGGCCAATATAAAAAGTATGAAACTCAAAGGGAGCAATAGAAGCAAGACTAACTTCATAGATTTCTTACTATTAATAAGCAGCAATTTTTTATTATTTGAACCTTCTGCAAATAAGGATGTGGAAATAGAGGCTGGAATAATAAAGAGCACACTTGCAATCGACCAAGCGATAACGAAATATGCATTCATCTCGGCGCTTAATATATTTACAACCATAAGTGGTAAAATAAGAGGAGTCATTTGGAGTAAACATCTGCCAACATAATTATTAATAGAATAATGTAAAGACTTGCTAAGTATTTCCTTTTTGATTTTAGGGATTGGTCGATATCCATTTTGCACTCTTGGTAAGAACCAGTAAATGGATATTACAAGGGAAATCGCTCCGGTAAGGCTAATAGTGATAAAGAATCCAAATGTGCTGTTTAAGAAAACAGCAAATAAGGTAACCAGGGCAATCTTAAGCAGGCTAGAAATTATATTTGAGATAAACATGAATTCGGCTTTTCGTTTAGCTATAAATGCATTGTATACAATATTCTGCAATGTGCTTATTACTGCAAAAACGACAAACACGATAGTGAAGGCCATATTCTGACGCACCAAAAGAAGAGCAGGCGACCAAAAATCAAGACCTGCAAGGAATATTGATGCAATAAGAATAGATGCAAAAACAATTATTGTAAAAAAAGTATTCAATAAATCGTTGCTGTTTTCCCCTGCTGCAGGTAGAAACCGGATTAATCCAATGCTTAATCCTAAGTCGGAAAGGATGGCCAATAAACCCGCCGAGGAAACAATAGCCGAGCTTAATCCTATGACCTCAACAGTATAAAGCCTTGCAGCTATTATCCAGAAGATAAATCCAAAAAAAGAATGAGCTACAGTTCCTAGCATCATTAAATATGCATTCTTAAATAAAGGGTTTCCAAAATGCTGTATGATCGAGTTCCATCTTCCTGCAATCCAACTTTCCATCAGAATCTCTGCCATCGCTATTTTCTCAAAGAGCATATCTCAAAACTAAAGTAGTAATATTCGGAAATTCATAGTACTGCGCAGTATCCCCTTTCGGTTGCCTACAACTTACCCCAGATCTCTATCAGAAATATATTTCATCGGGACGTTGATGATAATTAGCTTCATCATCAGATCGTTAATGTAATTTATTTTTCCTTCTGACATGTTTTTCTCCATTATGACCCTTCTTGTCCTTGGAACTAGAATTTTAGCATCTATAATATATCTGCTCGGTAGTTTACTTTCTGTTAAGGGATATAATTTTGAGAAATATTCGCTAATATAGTGTTTCGATAATATTGCCTCGTCTCCTTTAAATTCCACGCTATAAATAGGATTAATAATTAAATTATCTTTGTTATTTAAAAAGCCATTATTTATATTTTGATATATTGCAAAAAATGAATCATCGTCACATGATATGATGTTTATCGGATCATAAGAAGCAAGTACGCTCTCAGGAAACTCACTTCGCAGGTCAAGAGTGTTTGTAAAAAAGTCATCTATAATTTTTTGTTCTGGTACTATTTTAATTTTGGGATAATTGCCAAAAAAGCTTCTCCAAGTATTGGGCGGAAGAGCCAGAATATCCGAGTTGATGCTAGAATCAAAGAATTGGGAATTTCGCAAATGTGAAACTAAAATGAATCCAGAGGATTTTAACACGCGTTTAAGCTCACAGGCCACAAAGGCTTTGGAATCAATAAAAGGAAATGCATCGGAGCAAATAATCGATGAAAAAATCTGGTCCTTGAACGGTAACGAATAGTTAGCATCAGAACAAATAAAAGTGGCGTCAGGTACGAAATATTTTCTAGCTAAATATAAACTATTGAAGTCTTTATCGATACAGATTTGCTCTTTTTGGTTTGCACATTTAGAGATCATAAAGGCTAGATGCCCATTGCCGCAACCTAAATTAAGAATCTTTCCTCCCTTTCTCTTTATCAAAGTGAAAAAAGGATAAACTGTCCAAATTGATTGAACGGAGAAACGATGCTTAAGGAAACTATCGCGCTGAATGCTATAAAAAGTTCGTGACGTATCTTCATATTCTGTAAGATTATGATTCGCTAAGGATTGAATAATGTATAGAATAAATTTAGAAATAATTTTTCCGCATGGTATAATTTTGTCCAAGTAGCCCAAGATTGCAAAAAAAACGGGGGAAATTAGTAGCAAACGTGCTGTAGCTTTGCTTTCTTGACCTTGTTCAATTAATTTAATTGTAGAATTCCTTAATAAATCGACTCTTATGTTCAGAATGCCATTTATTATAGGATATCTATTGCAGTTACATTTTACGCACCCATTAATTATATCCGCCCTATCTAATAGGTAGATACTCTCAATTATAAAATCACTGCCACAATAAGGGCATTTAATTAATTTCAAAATTTCCGATCTAATTATCGCACATCCGCATGTCTTATGTCAATTATAATTTCGTGTTAAGCCTAAAACGTGGCTTATCCATAGCTTATGCTTAGTTCCTCCCCTACCAATCTTTCGTAAAAAATTGATAAGAGAATCAAAGCTGTTCTTTAATTAGTGATTTATTAATAAATATTAATTTAGGATTATTTATAAAATCATCACATAATTCTATCAGTTATCGATAGATTTTCATTTAACATTAAACCTAGATCCGCCATAGTTAGTGCTTGGATCTTTCCTTCGTCTCTTTTTTTGGCTATAAAATTAAGGAAAATTTCTAGCTTATTTATTAGCAATGGATTCCTTATCAAATCTTGTGGATGAAACCAAATGTGGAAAATATTCCCGGAAAATATGGCGGCGTTAATGCCTCGTTTTGCTTTTGGCAAAAGGGCAAAAGGAAGCAAAAGGTCCTCAAAGTACATAGAAGCAGGAATTTCCCAAATGCCATTACGCCAATTAGGATCAACTGGTTGTGGGGCCAGATAGTCTATTCCTTTGCAAACTACATGGCTAATCAGGTTTTGATTTGCATTTGCGCGCCTGATATTTTGTCCTCGATATATGATAAACCCATTATCTTTCAGTAAGTCTTCGTGCCCTACTGCGTTATGAGGAAACACAAAGGATTTAAAAATTATTCCATATTTATCCGCTATTTTTAGTCCTTCTTTTATTTCAATTTCTGCATAATATCGGCTCCGTTCAGAAAAATTTATATGTGTGAACGAGTGATAACCAATTTCATGCTTAACGCTGCCATGCAATATTTTATCGGCAATACGTTCCATAGTTGATGGATATTCTATAAATAAACACCCAACTATTGCCCATGTCGCAGGAATGCTATAAATTTCAAATAGCCTAAGAAGAGATCTTATTGCTTCCTCGCTATCTTTGCCTGTTTCTCCCAAGAGTACGCCAACATCTATACTTATCTGGAATATTGCCTTCTCAATCAACTTAGTCACCTCAGATGATCTTTTCCTTTCGAGAATCTAAAAGCTCATTTAATAACCTGCCGTTAAGCAGAGCTTGATTCCTTGCAGATTTAGTCTGAATTCTTAGTTCTTCCTTTATCTTATCGCGCTTTGAGTAAATGTCGTTTATCTTAGCAAGAAGTGCATTATTACCCAAGTTTTCCCCATCGCAAATTGAATTATCTTGACCTAATAATCTGATAATATCTGATCGTTGATCTGTCGAAGAACATATGACTACAGAGGGAACTGTCATTGACATGGCATTGACAACTGAGTGTAATCGCTCGCCTACTAATAAATCAAATTGTCCAATGAGGCCTTTCAATTCAGCAGCATTATACTCATTTTCAATCAGCATCACATTTTGCTTATTTCGGCATTTTTGGAAAATATCTCTAGCCACCAACCGATCATCAAGTTTTTCGCCAAAACCAATACAATGAGGCACAAAGATCACGTTAGCATCAAGATTTTCTATTAAATTATCAATAGTTTCTGCAAGTACAGTATTATGTTTATCATAGCTCTTTAAGGAGTTATTAAATTGTGGAAAAGCTCTAGACGCTATTCTACGGGTTACCGTTATTCCTATAAGTGGCCCGGAATTCTTTTTAATTCCCTCCAGCATCATTATTTCCGTTATGCGTTTCGAAGACGCTGGCTGAAGAAGAAGAGCAGGATCGGCAGTAACAAGTATAAATTTGCCTTGCAAGCCAATAGCTTTTAGGTTTTGGTATGAGATACTCTCCCGCAATGTTATTAAATCAATGTTTCTTAAAGCAATTTTATGTAAACTTAAAAATAATTTATTTAAAATATTTGCAAATAGAGAGAAATTAACCCTTGGTTGTACGTAACTACCACCATAAAATACGATAGGCTTGTTTAGTATTTTAGCAAAAATGGGTAAATAAATTGGATATAAATATGGGATTCCTAAAAAGCCGCCACCTATACCAAAAGTGCCATTATGCCCTTCTATAATTACATCTGCGGTTAAATACTCTTCCCAGACATTAGACTTGAAAAACCTCAAGGCTCCCATCCCAAAGGCTTTGTAGGAGAGAATGAAAGCCAAATGTTGAAGCAGAACTAAACTGGATGACAGAACTTTATCCCACTGATGCCTATCCGGGTCACAATTTAGATGCCAGAATTCACAAATATCAATGACTTTAACCTTTGAGATATAGCGAGGCTCATCAATCTCTGAACGAGCTGAAAGCATGGATACTCTTGCATCACCTAATATTCTAAAGCTTTCTAGCATGCCATCAAGTATTGTCATTTCGCCTTTGTTTAAACTAGGTATATTTTCGGCTATGAATATTTTAAGCATGTTCGTTCCTCTTTTGCTATTTCTTAGTTAAATTATTTCCCAATGCAACTATGTGATAAATGTTTAATCCTTGATTTGAATAAATTTTGTTTATCCCTAGATCGAAATCTATTCTAGTTAGGTCATCGAGTGTGAATCTTCCTTTATCCGGAAAGAAGTGCTCCTTGGTCGATATTGTAGCCGCTCCAATCATCATATAGCTATTTAAGTTAATTGAATATGCAAGGGAGTCGTTTTTATCATATCCTAATCGGGGTGGAGCCAGATAAAATAATCCAACTGCCTTAGGCTTCGGCGTAGAAAAACCGTATATAAAATTTTTGGAATTATAAGGAAACGGAGAAAAACACATCGTGTTATCGGCATTTTTATTGTCAAAAAACCATTGCATGCCATCCATATCTGCCGCAGTAACTTGAAAACCAGAGTGCATCGTTTGCAATGAAGGATAAGTGCTAAATACTCCGATGATTGTAGATATTGTTATAATGATAGCTAAAAAACTAATATATATAATAGCTTTTCTATTTTTGAGCTTATAGAACCACTCATAATAACTTATCCCATTTGTTACTGTGGATGCCATAAGCGCCCAACATAATATTCTTTGGGTGCCCCCAGTCATTATGAAATTTCCAAATAGACTAATCGCGTAAAAAAAGGAAAAAAATAAAAATATCAGAGGGAAAAAAATTTCTTCTGTTTTTATGGGATTATTTTGCCTAAACGCCTTTCGTAAAATGGCACAGATAGCCGCTGAAGAAAGAAAAATGAATATGAAGTTATGACCATAATTTCTAATGATCAAATCCACAAGCTGCAATATGGTAATGTCTGAATCAGAGTAATTAGTTCGATAAGTTTCCATTGCAGGAATTCCATACCCATGCACAAACCATTGGTAGGCCTGATTGACTGTAGTGTGAAATAAACCAAAGTTAATGAACCACATGACAAAGATTATAAGTAAAATCGAACCCGAATTCAACGCTGCTAGAGGACTATGAAGGGCGGATTCGCATTCAATGATATTTCTTTTTGCCATGAAATAACATATTAAATTAGCCAATGCAAAAAGCAAAAAGATAACTACTAGAAAGATTGATCCCAAAGGATGAGTAAATGGCATTAATAAGAGAAAAATAATCAATAATATAGCATGATTTGAGCTAGAAGAGTCATTTTTTCTGAAGAAAAGAAATAATGCAAACGGAACTAGGGCCAAAAAGAATTGAGTTGGCAAGAAAAGAAACTGATAATATGTAAATAAGAGTACAGAGCTAAATGCCATTATTAATAAGGCTTTTCCTAAATTTTTGCATATTTGCTTAGCTAACAAAAACAATCCAACTACATATATTAGGTAAAATATAGATGGAAGGATTTTTATTGTTATCCTATAATCTAGTCGGCAAAGGGATGATATTTGATAAGCTAATATATGCGATATTGGATATATATCGAGATTTCCAGTATAGCTCGTAATAGCGATATCTTTTATCATGGCTAAATGATGAACCTCATCTGACAAATCACTGATGAAATAATTTCTGAATATAGGCATTAGGATAATAATCAAATTTGGCAAGACGAATAAACAAATCCCGATCGGCCACCACACTGATTTATTCATGGCAAACGCCTGATTTACCAAAATACCTATGCCGCAAGCGATAGCTGATATAAGGATATACCAAAAAAACCAAGGATATTCATCATAAATTGATATTTCATATCCATTTGCAGATGGTATTCTTGTTATTATGCCTAAAGCTAATATAATGAAAATAAATGCAATAATACCAATAATTTTTATAAACATATTTTTCATAATTAGCTCACGTATTGTCCAGATATGATCGGTTAGTCCGGCTGCCATAGCAGGAGACCTAGGCACCCAACATCTCTGCTCATTCTCAATCTCTACTCGTAATGATTTAAGTGGCCTCGTCAAATTATAAACCGAGTCCTCCAAGGCACAAGAAGCTTCCAGCATAGGCAGTATTAAGACCCATCAGTTTGGGCACTTCCTTTGGATCTCCGTAGATCACCTTGTGGGTGATGCCAATCAATCTTCCTCCAGATCGATGCTTCGTTACTTGAAGGCATTTCCATCCAGGCTGTGGCTGTTTGTGCGTAGGAGGTCACCTCGACCAGAGTTTTCTGGTGACTCCCCCCAAGTCTCAAGCATTGCCTCCGGATAGCTATCATTCCCGTCGCTAGATATCGCCGGGGGTTCTGTAGGATTGCAGCGATCTCTGATTTTCTGGAGAAGCTGAAGAGATCCTGCTGAAGAACCGGAAGATCATCCAGCCCTCGCGCGTCCTCACTGAGACCGTCCGCCAGAAGATCCACCAATATCTTGAGTCGAACCTTGAGCACCCCCGAAAACAGCGACTCACTGCCAAACGAATCTGGGAGCTGCTCGCCAAGGACGGCCATAAAATCGGATACAACAGCGTCAAAGATGAAATTGTCCGCTGGAAACGTACCAACAGCCCTCGAGAGGTGTATATTCTCCAGTCATCGCATGCTCTTCTCCGGTACCACCCTCCATCGTTCCACTGCCCGCTCGAAGGAGAAGTCGCGCTCTACAAGAGCTCGAGCGCGCTGGGCTACGCCCACCAGATCCGGGTGCTCTAGGACGCGTATCACGATGGCTGCGATGCTAATCGGGCGCAGGCCCCTCTCGCTCCAGCAGTCGTCCTGGTTCGCCCCGAGTGCGCTCATGGTGGGAACTACATAGCAGCATTCAAACCTATCATAAGTTCTGTAACCCTGGGAAGTACGATGAGCAAGGTTTGCTTCGCTATCATGTGTCATCGCTCACACATCCTCCAGCACCTTCTTCCATCGTTCCACAGCCTTCTCGAAGGTGAACTCGCGCTCTACCAGGGCCCGCGCTCGCAGGGCTATGCCCTCCAGGTCCGGGTGCTCCAGGGCGCGAATGACGTTGGCTGCGATGCACTCGGGCGAGTTATTCTCCATGAGGAAGCCGGTCTCGCCATCCTTGATGATGCATGGAATGACGCCCACTGGATTAGCTAGGACTGACGTACCACAGGCCATTGCTTCAAGCATAATGTTAGGAAGACCTTCGGTATATGACGGTAATACGAGCAGCTTTAATTCATTCAAACAAATTGGAATTTTTCTATGAGGTATCCATCCAAAGAATTCTATAGAATCGCTCAAATTGTGCGAATCTATGTATAATAGCAATTGGTCTTTTAGATGTCCATCTCCGCATATTAATATTTTTATGTCCATTTTACGCTTTATTATTACAATGGCTTTTATGAAATTAATAATACCTTTTTCTTCACTCAGTCTTCCAATATATCCAATTTTTTGCTTTTTCGTTTTCATTGAATTTATAATATAAAACTCTTCCATATTTAAAAAGTGCTCGCTGCCTATAGAAATCTTATGCCTAAATTTCGTTAGGGTCCATTCATTTATAAGAATGGGCGAATATAATATGATTTTATCAGTTATTATATAAGAAATATCTTTCAATAATATTACAAATTTAGCAAATATATTTAGATTTCCGTCTTTTTTGATAATGCAAGAAGGGATCAGCCAAATAATTTTCTTTCTAAGAATTTTTTCTGTTGTCATGGGCAAAACTGCCCCGCCTTCCATAAAAAAAATTATTGTATCGACGTCGTTCCTAATAGAAAAAATAATCAGAGCTATTTTGAACTGCATATATGCATATCTTATAACCCTAAAAAACATATTATTTAAATGAGGTGGCATATCAGATACTTTTTTAAGATTATTCGTCACCAATGTTATTGTGTCATCTTTTGCAGTGATGGAATAAACTTGAGACGAGAAATAGCACAAAATCCTCATTAGATTAGATAATGGGGTATTAAAAGCCTCCTGGATTGGAAATGCAATTATACAAAATTTCTTCATATTATTAAAGATCCTCATATATGCTCAATAAACGCTTTTCCATTAGCCCCCAATTGTATTTTGTTTCATAGGCCTTTCGTCCATTCGAGCCGAGTTTTAGACAGAGATCGCGATCTAGTTTGAGCTTTGTCACCGCATTCCTTATTTCTTCTGTGCTTGTGCTATCTATGGCTAAGCCGCAATTTTCTTTTTCTACAATATCAGTCATCGCACCATAGCTACTCACTAATATTGGTTTTCCACACATCATTGCCTCAAAAAGCTTATTCGAGGCAGCAAACATGGCCACGGGAATTTTCGGATCATAAAAGGAAAATAATAGATCGGAAGACAATGTAAGGCTTATAACCGTATCGTAATTGATCTTTCCAATAAATTTTATTTTCTTTGGATGTTGTAGCGATAATCGCTCAACTTTCTTGGCATCTTCCCCAAAGCCAGCTATTAGCAATTCAACGTCATCTAATGTGCTAATTGCTTCAATGACTTTATCAATAGGTCGACTCCTATTAATAGATCCTGCATAGAATATCTGAAAGATATTATCCTTCATATAATTATTTTGAAAATTTTTAATTAGATCCGGAGGCGAGTTGTATATAATCACCACATCGTTTGGGATACCATTGAACTCTTTGATTCGCGATTCGTCAACTACAATCACTGCATTCGCAATACGCATGAAAATTTTATCAATAAATAATAGGGAATTCCTCAAAAATAAAGGCAGCGCAATAAGATCTTCATACGGATCAAACATTTCATAAATGATTGGCTTTCTCTTTATTTTGGCGATTATTCCAGAGGGAATAATCGAATCAAAATTTATTGCATGAATGAAGTCGTATTCACTTATTAGAAGTTGAAAAGCCACATATAACCACCATAATGGCCAAAATGGGACCACAAAAACACCATTGGGTGCCTTAAGTCTTAGACATATTTCACGATAGTCAAGATCTTTTCCATTTGTATTTAAGGATTCTTTGCATTCTCTATCCCAACAGAGTAATGTAACGTTAAATCCGTTTTGTCTGAATGTGCTTATCTCTTTTGATAGCCTGGGGTCGATGCCTGGTTCATTTGATTTCACTAGCATAATCTGCTTATTTCTATCCTCATTGGTAACAGAGGCCACAGTGATCCACCTATAAACCAACTAGTTCTTCTCTTTGATAAGATCCATACATTGAAGCATATTATAATGCTGCGCAGAAAGCTTATTGCTGCTGTTTCCTAAAACTCAGACATGTAGCGACAATGCAATTGAATTAAGCACAGCAATAATTCCTATATAAATTTCTGTTGTATATATACTAAGGTTTCGATAAACCAGCTAGCTCTTATCTTTGATGAGATCCATACATTGAAGCATATGATAATGCTGCGCAGAAAGCTCATTGCTACTGCTCCTTCAAACTCCGTCTTGTAGTCCGGTACAGGTTTGTTCAATAATCGCCGAATAAGAAAACGTAAACCTATATCTCTCTTCTTCGTCTGCATCATATTCGCAGATTGTTTAATCTTTATGGGATCAATTTTTTTGATATTCAAGGAACTATTCTCTGCGGCTTCATAACAGAGATCTTCACCGATATTTGTCCTGGAAATTATTATAGATTTACCTACATGTTCATTTGACATGATATCCGGCAACCATGGATCTCCGCAGGATATATCGGCAAACTCCGCAGATAAGTCATAACAGAGCAGACAGCGTGGCAGAGCATTGATCCAAAACTTGTGGAAGAGCATGGCCTCGGAGTATGGCATCGACTTTTTATCACCATCGTTTAGAAGCACTGAAAATTTGCCGGGCCATCCGCCACCTCTATAATTAATTTCTTTAATATTTTCTCCGGAGACCTTCAACTTATTGGCCAATAATTTGGTTTGATGAAATGTATCTGTATGGGAACAGAAGAGGCCAACATGTAAGACTATCTTCTTCTTGAGATCTTTATTTTTAAGTTCAGCCACTCTTATGCCCTGAATATGACAAGGAAGACCGACTACTGCAAATCGCATGTCATCATCAGAATCCAATATGTCTCTTAGTAAAATATTCGTAGGAACTGGACAATACTTCGATCTAGATGCACTTAATATTTCGTCTTTTGTCCGTGCAATAAAGGGTTCGGGCTTGAACGGATTGCCTGCACTCATCCTTGTTACTAAGGCACCATCAATGATTCCCTTTTCAAGTGCATAAATCAATAGAGCTGTTACTGCTCCACCAGATGCTGCATTATACCTTACACTATGATCGGTTGCATATCCAAGATAGCAGGTACGATAGTTTCCCAGTAATATATCCTCAGGCTCATTACCGAATGTTTCAATATTTAAAGATGGAAAATCTACGTTATATCCAGGACAAATATCATAGCATTTGCCGCAAATAGTGCAGATGGATTCATCAATCCTCGGTTCATAGAACCCTTTTTCCTCATTTACCTCTAGAGCTATTGCTCCGCTCGGACAAATGCCCGCACATGTTCCACAGTTGCAGCATAATCCGTTCTTTTGAACGCCATCAATGGTTTTCATTCGACCAACTTCACTATGACGACTTAAGTCTTTGAACTGGTTATGAGCTTTTTAATAAGAACACCATTTAGCAAGGTTTGGTTCCTAACTTTCTCGCCTTGCTCGCGGAGTTTATGCGAGACCAATTCACGATTGGAAAGCAAGTAACCGGCTTTCAACTTCAATGTGGACATAAAATCATCATACTGAAAACCAGGCCCAATATCCAGCAGATAATCCTCCTGACCCATCATCTTCCCGATTATTCCATGAAATTTATTCGGACTGTAAGATACCAACCCTAAGCTGGGGACGCCTAACGAGGTTGAGGCTACCAGAGCATGAAATCTCGAACAGATGAATAAATCACAAATACCAATAACTCCTTTAGTTTCAGATGCCGAAAGGGTAAATGGAAGTATCTTAGCTCGTTCGCCATTCTTTATCGATTGGCATATTTTCTGAACGAGGGATACATCTTGATAGGTATTTGCCATGTAAATTATAGTTGCATCGAAATTATTTATTAGAAAATCGCTTAATTCAGATATGAGTTTGATATACAAAGGTTCAGGAAGATAGGAGTTCGCCATTGCAGCAGGTGTTATGCCGATCAAGGGCCTGTTGCTGGAAGTTATACTTAGATCCTTTAAAATATCATTCAATTTATCCGTCTTAGGTGGCTCCATTAGAAACGCTAAATCTGCGCTCAATTCAATATAGGGTCTATTAACACCGATATTAGACAGATATCTTTGACTATATTCTTCCCTCAAGGTTATTATATTGGTTTTATTAAGGACAATCCTCGCAAATTCTCGCAAAAATCTATTATAATAAGGACCTACGGTCGCCGAACAGATCATTACCGGAGTTTTAGATAGCGTAGCATACCAAACATTAAGCAAAGCAAAAAAATTGCCCACTGCGCTCACCAAATCATATTTATCGGTTAGCTTATCCGGTTCTATGAAATTTAAATCCAAAACTGCATCATACCTCTCAAGATCCTTTGAACGACTCAATCTCGAACTGAGGATCTGCAAGAAAGCCAGAGAACTAAATCGGATCAAAGAGGTTGCTGCAGTTACGACGTATGAGCTCTCTTCCCTAAACCAGGGATGCTCTGTGATGATGAGATTGGGGTAAGTCTCCATTAGTTGTTTTGAAATGGCTCCATTATCCTGTTTAAAATATCGATGGAAAATAGTTATTTCGGTTCCCGGCATAGTTTTGTCTAGACAGCGTATCATGCCTTCTATTCTTCCCATGCTGCCTTTATTTGCAAAATGGGTCGTATTTAGCATTGCTACTCGATTCATCTATGCCACCTCTAAATATTTTAAAGTTTTTACGAATTTGTTTGTAATATCGCACCCGCAGTTTTTTTCTACGAAATGCTTGGCCTTTTTTCCTTTGATTCCAAAGATGAGTTGTAACGACTGGTTTTCCTGCTGCCATGTATCCATAAATCTTTATGGGACTATGCTATAAGCCGAAGGGATGCGAATATCTGAAGCAGCGATTTTGTACTTCATCATTACCACTTGTAGTTAGTCGCTCCATCAGATGATGACTCTGGTGCGGACCCTTCGCAACCTGAACTGATTCCTTAACTATCAAGATCAGCAGATTTGGGCCCCTCAAAACTCCGCTGTCTTTTGAATACGATCCCAGTTATCAGCAAACCATCCATGTACATTCTTCAGCCCGTCCTCAAAGACCATCGTGGGCTGGTACCCTAGAAGCCTTCTAGCCTTATCTACTGATGACAGAAGCCTGCACTTTACATCCCAGTTCCTTCTCTCGGCAAATACAATCCCTGCATCATTTCCCGCCAGCTTGTTTACCATGTTGGCCATATCAATTACCCTGTGCTCTCTTGCAGAGCCAAGGTTGAATGCCTCGCCAATTGCTTCTTCTTTAATCCCCATCGCCAGCAGGCCGCTGATTATATCATCCACATAAGTCCAATCGCGGGTTTCAGTTCCATCGCCCGTTATCGGCAGCGCCTGTCCGTTCATTGCCCAGTAAAAAAAGTTCGGTATGACATTCCGGTACCTTCCAGGCACTTCACCAGGGCCGAAGACATTGAAAAACCTGGCATTTGCGATGGGCATGCCATACAGGTTATGAAAATAATTGGTGTATAGTTCACCAACGAGCTTTGTCACCTGATAAGGAGTATGCAGGCTAACGGATGTATCGTGCTCCTCAAAGGGCATCTTGGAATCCAGGCCGTAAACGCCACATCCAGAAGAGGAATAAACGAAGCGCTTTATGTCAACAAGTTGCGCGTACTCCAGAACCTTAAGAATTCCCATGCCGTTTACCATCAGATCGATCTCGGGATTATCCACCGAGTTCTGATTGGCGAAGTGAGCCGCCAGATGGAAGACATACTCCGGCCTCTCCTTGAAGGCTCTCTTCAGCATCTCATCATCGAGAATGCTCCCCTGAATGAACATAATGTTCTTGGCCTTGGGAATGTTCCACTCGTATGAGGAAGAGAGGTCGTCTAATATTATTACCTTCCTGGCATTCAGCTTCGAGAGCTCTCTGCAAAGATTCCCGCCAATGGCTCCTGCACCGCCCGTCACCAGAATGGTCTTGCCATCATATTCAGAATAATAGTCTTCCATTTAATTCCCTATCCTGTAATACCACTTCATCCATTCAACTGTCTTCTTAATGCCTTGTTCTGGCGGATATTTTGGATCATGCTTTAGATCTCGAATGGACTTGGAGAAGTCCATGGTCTTGATCTTCGTCGTGAAAGGCTCAGCATCCTTGTAGGTTACCAGAGAGTCATCCCTTCCCACTGCTTTGAGAATCAGGTCTGAGTAATCCTTAATTTCCCGCTCCCACTCCTGCTTCCCGCCTACGTTGTAGGCCTCGCCCGGAATGAAATTGTCCACAATGTTGGCAAAGGTCCGCGCCGTGTCTTCTACGTAATCTATTATCCTCTTGTGGCCCTTGAATACGGTGTAGGGCTTGTTGAAAAGAGCGAGGTAAATGAACTTGGGAATGAATCCCCTGTAAGGATTGTAATGCTCATGCGGGCCGTAGCAATTCACCGGCCGAACTCTTACCGTTTCTGTGTTGAACATCTTGAATGAATTCATGCACATCAATTCCCCTGCCCACTTGGTGATGGCGTAATCATTCATCTGATAGGTGTCTTTGATGGCATTATTTACCATCACGTCCTCGGTCATCACGCCTTCATAATCCCCGTAAACCTCGGCGCTGGAGAAGAAGATCGTTCGGAACTTAAGTCTCTCTTGCAGCCGAAGCAAGTGCTTTGTGCCCATTACATTGGTCTGCCAGAGATTCTCGTAATAATCCTCGCCGTTCCAGCGGCCATACTCGGCTGCCAGATGATAAACGTAGTCGAACTTATTCTTCTCAAAGACCCTTTCCAGTTGCCTGAAGTTCCTAACATCAGATCTGATGTAATTTTCTCGATCGGTATTATAAAGATCCAGCGCGACTACCTCATGACCTCTGCTTTTCAGCTCATTTACCAGGTTGGTGCCGATGAATCCAGCGCCGCCAGTTACCAGTATTTTGGATGTATCCATAGAATGATCCCTTGAGACTCTCTATTCATGATCCCGGAGTTCATGTAGCACTGACGTCCTCCAGAATTTTATCAAATTCGCAAACTACATCATCCCAACTGTTTTTTGCAACGAAATTTCTCGCTTTCGTTCCTTCTTCTTGGATTTTATTAGCTTCAATTAACTCAATTGCTTTAGCTAAAATATCATCTGGAGTGTCTACATAATGAACTCCATTTTGCTCTTTAAATTCTTTAAATACTCCAGGAAGCTTTGTGGAGATTACCGGCTTTCCCATTGCCATATATTCGTACATCTTTATGGGAACAATATCTCGCATCAAATCGCTGCTATAAGCCGGCAAAATGCAAATACTGGCAACATTCATAAATTTGGGTACTTCTTGATAAGACACTTTTCCTGGAATTATGACTTTATCCTCTACTCCAAACTGCACCGCAGCTTCTTTAAGTTCTTCTTCTGCATTAGGCCAGTGTTGGTCTCCCTTTCCAACAATTAGCAGCTTAATATTATGGTTCTTCATCTTAGAAATGCCTGAGATGATCTCTTTAAGCCCCAGGTCCCTATGGATCATGCCAACAAAACAAATAACTTTATCAGAATCCTTGATTTTATATTTTCTCTTGATTTCACTTGTGTCTATCTCTGTATTAAATCTAGCCAGATCTACGCTTCCTCGGTTGATATAGGTTTTCTGTGGATCTGAGCCCAACATAACCACATAATCTCTTAGCTGTTCGTTGATTGCTACTACTCTTTGCGCACCTTTTAAGGTCTTTTGCTCAAGCAATTTTCCCAGGATTTGAAATAATTTGTTGGGAAGCTGAGAGTGATAGGTATCAATCCAATAATATATAAAAGGAATATTATTTTTATTAGCAGCACTCATCCCCAAATAGGCGCTCAATATCTGGAATCCTATTATAACATCCGGCCTAAATTCCTTAATCTGCCGTTCGATCTCAATTTTCCGAGAAACAAACACAGATACATAATCTAAATTTTGGATTTTTATAATCCCTGGACGTATCAAATCAACCTTTGCCCCATCATAAATTCTTGATATATTTGGAAAGAGCTCCCTCTTGGATACTAGAGTTCTTTTTTCCCCTTCCTTCCATAATATTTCGTGATCTATAACCCGTATTTGATGTCCATTTAAAGATAATTTTTCCATTAAATGATTTTGCTGAAGAGGACCTTTGTTTATCCAATCGGTATCCTGAACCAGCAAGATTCTCATTTTGCTGCTCCCATCATACACCTGCTCATCCTCAAATCATTAGCTTTTTGTTGACCTAATGGAATAGCATTATGTATTTCAAGACTATCGATTATATATCTGCTCGCCTGGCCGTCTCCGAATGGATTCTTCCACACATTAACCTGGCTTAGCATTTGCTTAACGCCTGCCAGCATCTCCTCTGCATTTGCCCCAACAAGAATATTGGATTTAGCAACCAGTGTTTCCGGCCTCTCCGTATTGTCTCTAATGGTAACGCAAGGGACGCCTAATATGCAAGTCTCCTCCTGCACTCCGCCCGAATCGGTTAAAGCGAGCTTGGCATTCGCCTCAAGCTGCAGGAAATCAAGGAATCCAATGGGATCTATGGCCCTGATGCCATCGAACTCATAGCCAAACTCTTTGACCCTCTTCTTTGTCCTGGGATGAACAGGAAATATAATCGGAAGAGAAAACTCGCTTCCAATCAGCTCAAGGCCCCTGATAATCTCCTTCAGACGACTGCGGTCATCAACATTCTCGGCTCTATGAGCGGTCACAAGAAAGTATTCTTTAGGCTTCAAGCCAAGATCCTTCAATACATCAGCTTTTCGTTTCGCAATCTCTCTATTTTGATATACTGAATCAACTATCGTATTGCCAGTAATGAAAATGCTATCTTCCGCAATACCCTCTCTAACAAGGTTAGCTTTGGAAATCTTCGTAGTTGCAAAGAGGAAATCGGACAGATGGTCAGCCATCACCCGGTTTATCTCCTCGGGCATGTTCCGATCATAGCTTCGTAGCCCCGCTTCCACATGTCCAACCTTGATATGAAGCTTCGCTGCAGCTAATGCCCCTGCCAAGACCGTGTTAGTATCTCCTTGCACAAGAACAACATCTGGCTTCGACTTTATCAAGATGCTCTCAATGCCGGTCATTATCTTTCCCGTTTGCTCGGCATGGCTTCCCGAGCCTGCGTCTAAGTTGAAAGCAGGTGGATGAATCTCAAGCTCCTCGAAAAAGACCTGATCCATCTCATAGGAGTAATGCTGTCCTGTATGAAGCACAAAGTAATCGATACATCTTCTCTCAAGTTCTTTTATGACGGGAGCCATCTTAATTGTTTCAGGTCGCGTCCCCAAAATAACTGCAACGCTCATACTTGCACCCTATTGCTTGATGTTTGACAGGAGATAATTACCTTGAATTATCTCCATCTACCATTCCCAAAAGAAATGAAGAAAACAAAGTCTGCAAACCTATTACCAATACGGAAAAACCGATTATATCCTGCCCCTGAAGGGGTAACGCTTTAAATCCACTTTCAATCCAGCTCATTATTAGAATAGTCAGATAAAACAGTCCGACGCCAAATAGCAGCAATCCCAAAGCAATCCCTTTGTCTATTGAAGCATGCTCTAAAATCGCCTTTGTTACTATATCTATTTTGAATAGATTTTTTTTCTTGCCATAGTATCCAGCTATTAATCCAAAGACAAATAGCTGATATCCTGTCACCATGGAAAAGCTGCCAAATATCATCGAATGAATTCCAAAGCTTGCCTGTCCTATTAGAACTCCAAAGCTTGCAAAAATTACTACAGAAAGGCCCAATAAGAATATGATCAATCCGGGAATAAGATAAAGATACTTTGGAGCATAGAGAAGCATGAATTTTAGATGTCTCCAGCCATCCTTGAATGATCCCAGCTTTGAATCCCCCATCCGAGGATAATAGGTTATAGGCACTTCTGCGATCCTAAGACTGTTCCTCACAGCTTCAATTATCATCTCCGAGGCAAATTCCATTCCATCCGAGGCAAGCCTCATACGGTCCAAAGCACACTTACTGAAAGCTCTCAATCCACAATGGGCATCGCTAACTTTTGCCCCAAAGAATTGATTCAAGAATCCGGTGAGAACTGGATTTCCTATGTATTGATGAAGAACCGGCATTGCTCCCTTCATTATTTTTCCTTTAAAACGGCTGCCTATTACGAAGTCCGCCGTGCCATTCTTCAAGGGATATATCAGGTCAGGAATTAGGCTAAAATCATAAGTGTTATCGGCATCACCCATAACGATATACTCCCCAGTTGCATGCTTGAAACCGTATCTATAGGCATAGCCGTATCCAAGCTTATCAGGCGAAACTACCTTTGCTCCTAGACTGGCTGCAATCTCAGGAGTTCGATCTGAGGAGCTATCTGAAACGATTATCTCTCCGTTGATTTTATTTTTCTCAAATACGTTTATAATCTTCTCAATGCAAACACCTATGGAGAATTCTTCGTTCTTTGTAGGAATTACAACTGAAACATCTATCATTTTACTCCTTCCCGCAAAAAAATTTGGATAATTGCAGCCTATTTACTATTAGCATCTATTTTCAAGATAGCTTTAGAGCATGCGAAATTCCTCTTGAGCGCCGCGCCCTTGCCCAAGTTCTCATCGTGACGTAGCACCTTCGCTCGCGATAATTTGATGTTAAGAGAATACTAATATTACTATTTATGATTAGCTAAAATCTTTAGCTTTTTTTGAGTATTAAGCAGAGAGCGGCTTCGTGCTACAATTGACTATTTCCCTTTTTGAAAGTATGTAGTTAGCATAAACTATATCATTATTTTCTTTTGGCAATAATCATCATTCTTCCCCAATCTTTAATCATTAGGGTATTTTTTTTCCAATTACTTTCCCAATAATCTAATTTATGTTCTAATATTTCATATCCACATGATGCTAAGAGTGAACAAAATTCTTCCCTTGTATAAAAGCAAACTTGAAGACCAAGCAAAAATTCCTTAAAAGGAATCTTAACTTCCATATCATTTTGTAACTTTAATAAACTAAATATTAAAGATCTCGGAAAGTTAGGAATCAAATAACCTTCAAAAAACAATTCATGAATCATTATGTATCCATCATCATCTAAATGGCTATTTAAAACCACCAACGATTCTTTAGCCATTTCCTGTGAATCTTTGACAGATTGTCCAACGATATGATGAATCACTTCTCTCAGATGGATATAACCAAAGCGCAAATCTGAGTCCAAACACAGGTTATTTGGCAAACTACCTATTTTTTTATTTATAAAATCACACGAAATTTTATTTAATAGTTCTGATGATGGATCGATAACTGTTATCTCAATACTTGGATCCATATCTCTAACAAGAATAGGAAAAATTCCCGATCCACATCCTACATCAAGTAGGGATGCGTTAGTTGTTTTATGTTGTTTAATAAATTCTAAAAAATAATAATCGTGCCAGGACGACTTCTTTCTACCATAAAATTCTTTATTTTTATCAAAAACGTTTGGATCGTATTTCATGTAACCTCAATAAACCACTCTGTCAGTCGGCGACGAAGTGGCTGCCTTCCATATTGATATTAGTAGCCGCATCCAGCACCTTTTGCCCCAGGCGGCGGTAAAGGGGTGTGTCCTTCTTATTGCCGTTCAGATAACGGCTGCCGTTGACCATATCCGCCTGGCCTGCCAGGATGGGAGCTACCAAGCGAGGGATGTCTGAGGGGTTGTGCTGGCCGTCGGTGTCGATGGTGACGATCACCGCATCGCCGTTGAGGGATTCGAACCAGTCTTCAAAGCTGCCCCTTTGCCCTGATTCTCAACGTGGCGGAGCACCTCCGCACCGGCTAAGGCGGCCACCTCAGCGGTGCGGTCACTGCTGCCGTCATCGATGACGATGACCCGGTCGGCGTACTGCTTCGTGCGAAGCACCACGCTGCCGATGGAGATCTCCTCGTTGTAGGCGGGGAGCAGGGCGGTGATGGGGGGCATAAGTGTAGGGAACTCCTGTAGTTAGGTTAGTGGGGTTTGAAAAGGGTTTGGGGCTAGGGACTACTACTACGTTCACCACAAAGACACAAAGGCACAAAGACGACTAAAACGATTTTACTCTCTTTGTGCGTCCTTTGTGGTTAGGCTTTTTCCAGTAAGGTAGAAGTCGTCTCTGTGTCTCTGCGCCTCTGTGGTTCGTAAACCGTAGGGTTTAATCCAATGGCACATCTGCTGCCCATCAGTGTCAATGGTGAAAGATCACCGCATTGCTGTTGCGAGACTCGAAGCCTGATAATTATAACCAGGGGCTACGAAATTAAACCGCAGAGTCGCAGAGCCCACAAAGGACGAACTACGGAGACGACTATTATAAGGACTGATTATTATTATCATGCATCGTTTCTCTCGTATCTAGCCATTATCTTATCCCTGTATTTAACGCAGGTGTTATCCCGGCTTTCAATGTCTCTTATCAGCGACATCATCTCATCAAATCCCAGGACTCGCCTGATGGCCAGTAAAGTTAAGAGATCCTTCATGTCCAGAGCATCGATTCCGCATTTTTCTGCAAATCCAATCGCTTTCCGGTCATTTGTCAAAAATGTAGCTTTCTTTTCCCGACAAATGCTTAGCCCCTCTGCTTCGCCATCGTGTACAGTGCTATCCTTCGAGATATCTTGAAACGCTTTGAGATCGTCGCCATCCATGGTAATAACGGAAAAGTGTTCGAATATCCTATCTGGAAAAGAGTAGCCAGCACGCTTGGCTCTCATAAGCTCTACGTAAACAGAATTGGTTATGTAAAATTTTGCACCCGGAAAGGCCCTACTCAAGATATCGAAGCGATTAACCTTAGCGAGAATACTGGCGGAATCGCAATCGATGATAATCATCATCTTCATAAAAGGCCCAATCTCGCCAGTCGGGAAAGGCTCTCTTCCTCAGTTCCACCTATCTCGATTTTTATGGACCTGGCACAGAGCAAATCCTTGAACTCTTCCATGCAAAGTCCCGCGATTTCAGCCGCCTTCCAGAGGCTGACCTTCTTATTCCTGTAAAGATCTACGGCGATCTCAATGCGCAGGCCTGGCCTCATCGATAAAAGCGCTCTCATGGCATCCGTTATGATCTCCTCTCTGGACTTATAAATCTCTGAGCGCACCAGAGCATCAATTTCGTCATTTTTGGATGCCATAGTCAAATACATCTCCTCATTCATCATTTATAAGGTTGAGGTATCAGCCACGTGTCCCTTCCTAGGCACCCTTGGCACGCTTGCTGTAGGCCCGAAAGCCGCTCTGGGTGTCGGTAACGGAGAGGCCGCCCAGAAAGTTGGTGGTGATATCGAGAATCCTCATACCGACCTTGCGATAGGCGGGAATCTCCTGGCCGTTGCAAAACCGCGAGCCTATCACCAGGGTCCCACGCCCCGGTCCAGAGGCAGGAGAAGCTGCGGTATCTCCTCCGGGTCACGCTGTGCGCCATCAGGGGCACAGCTCGAGCTTACGTTTTAGTAAGCGAGTGCTGCCCGTCCGAGTCGATGATTTCCATTCTGTCGGCACCCATCTCCTGCGCCGTCTCGAAACAGGTGCGCAGAGCCGCGCCGTAGCCCGCGTTCCACTCGTGGTGGATGACTTGGGCTCCGGCTGAGGCGGCCTGCTCTGCCGTGGCGTCAGTGCTGCCGTCGTCCACCACGACCACGTGGTTCACGTACTTCTGGCAGCCCAGGACCATTTCTGTGATGGAGCGCTCCTCGTTGTAGGCAGGCATGGCGGCAATGGTTAGAGACAAGATATGACCTCAATGTGATCTGGTACTTGGGAGAAGATAGTAGTATGCATGGGAAGGTAACCTTTTTTGGGATTTTGAGAATTGTGAATTATAACCAGCGGCTCCGGACGTTCACCACAAAGACACAAAGGCACAAAGACGACTAAAACCATTTTACTCTCTTTGTGCGTTCTTGGTGGCTTTGTGACTTTGTGGTTAGGTTTTTTGGAGTAGGAATGATTTTTGCTCGTCTCTGTGCGTTCTCTGTGAACTCTGTGCCTCTGTGGTGGAAGTCGTGAACCGTAGGTTTTAATCTTCATGGCGCATATTAATATTATTATGCACGGGAATGCTACATTTTCGAGTACTTTGAGAACTGGTAATTATAACCAACGGCTACGGAAGCCAACCACAGAGTCGCAGAGCGCACAGAGGACGAGCGAACGGAGACGACTACTCTCCAAGAAGCAAATCGCGGTAATCGATCAAGATCTTAAAAAGCTAGCATTCAATCCATATTCTACAGCTTTCTCATACATCTTTCGATCATCGGTCAGCAGTTTTGATCCGCTCACCTCGGAGCATGCCATGAAAAGGACATCGAACCCGCTGGCCTTTGTCTCTTGACCAATTTCTATCGCTTTCTCAAGCAAATAGACATCAGGATATAATCTAGAGTTCTCGCTGACAAAGGAAAGTGCCAGTGTAACGCTCTTGGCATCATTTGTGAGCCTGGACACGACAGCTGCAACCTCTATCATGGTTACGAGCGGAACATGATTTGAGTATTCCTTGCTCGCAATTTTTCCCATGATCTCATTCGCTCGCATATAGAGATCATGCTGCTCAGAAAAAAGCTGATTCTTGATCCGTCTTCTTGGAGGGACCAGGCCGCTTATGAGGACAGAGGTATCTGTCGTTACTCTAATAGTCATACTGCTTATCTCTCATCCCTCGGATTATTGCAGTTGCATCAGCATCTTCCACAACATGCTCACCGATCCAATCGGTTACCTCGTCCAAAGTAACACGACGCTTCATCTTTCGAAGCTTAGAGGATAAGAATAGATCCACAGCATCCATGCAGATCCTTTCGACCTTGGCATCGTCTGTCATTATCATATAATCAGTATTCTTAAGATATAAATATATCTAAATATCGTGAAGCATCATCATCAAGTGTTCCGCGCTTGCCAGGGACGCCACCTCTGCGGTGGAGTCACTGCTGCCGTCATCCCGGGTGCGCCGGTCCGCGTACTGCTTCGTGCGAAGCACCACGTTACCCTGGAGCCGTTCGTTGTAGGCGGGGAGCAGGGGGTGATGGAGGGCATAAGTGTAGAGGACTCCTATCGATAGGTTAGTGGGGTTTGAAAGGGGTTTGGGGTTAAGGACTACTACTACGTCCACCACAAAGACGACTAAAACGATTGTACTCTCTCTTTGTGCGTTCTTGGTGGCTTTGTGACTTTGTGGTTAGGTTTTTTGTAGGATAGAAATACTTTTTACTCGTCTCTGTGCGTTCTCTGTGAGCTCTGTGGTGGAAGTCGTAAACCACTGGATTTAATCCAATGGTCCATCCTGCTGGCCATCCGAATCGATGATTTCCATCCTATCCGCGCCCATCTCAAAGCAGGTGCGAAGAGCCGCGCCGTAGCCCGCGTTCCACTCATGGCGGACAACGTGGGCTCCTGCGGAGGCGGCCCGGTCAGCAGTGGCGTCGGAGCTGCCGTCGTCCACCACGACCACGCGGTCAACGTACTTCTGGCAGCCCAGGACCATTTCTGTGATGGAGCGCTCCTCGTTGTAGGCGGGCATGGCGGCAATGGTTAGAGACATGATATAGCCTCGCTGTGAGTTGGTACTTGGGAGAAGATAGTAGTATGCATGGGAAGGTAACCTTTTCGAGTACTTTGAAGACCGATAATTATAACCTGGGAGTTAACGAACGCCCACCACAGAGACACAGAGCGCACGGAGGACTCACAGAGTACTATTTTCTTAAAAG
>Ga0247841_10003961_pt1 | contig 26328 bp, 19 predicted proteins | sample LaCruzMarch2015__2_FD_192410 | JGI IMG/M metagenome (GOLD analysis project Ga0247841, IMG submission 192410) | Freshwater microbial communities from meromictic Lake La Cruz, Castile-La Mancha, Spain - LaCruzMarch2015_18m | ecosystem: Environmental > Aquatic > Freshwater > Lake | place: Spain... | reverse complement strand
CTGCCAAACATGCCATGCTTTATAAGCACAAGGTACACCTCGGTACGCCGTATATCTTTTATATGGACATCAGGGCCGGAGGCAAGATGTACGAAGAATTTGTGCGTCGCGCCATAGTAGAAGACGAAGCCCAGTATATCCGCGGACGTGTATCGACTATCTACGAGAAAAACGGCAAACTTATCGTAAAAGGGGCAGATACACTGATGGGTGGTAAGCCGGTGGAAATTGAAGCTGATATGGTAGTGCTGGCGACAGCAGGCGTGGCAAACCATGATTCGGAAGCATTAGCCCAGAAAATGCACGTCTCCTATGATGCGCATAAATTTTTTGCCGAGGCACACCCTAAACTGAAACCGGTAGAAACTAACACTGCCGGTATCTTCCTGGCCGGAGCCTGCCAGGCGCCTAAAGACATACCTGAATCAGTTGCAGCCGCATCAGGAGCTGCAGTTAAAGTAGTCGCGCTGTTCTCTAACGACGAGCTCACCCGCGAACCTTTGATCGCCGTGGTGAACAGACAGGCCGCGCCGGTCTATTCCAGTTGCGTGGGCTGTTTCCTTTGCGAGAAGGTATGCCCATACCAGGCCATAGAAAGAGAAGAAATAAAAAACCGTAGCGGCGAAGTGATCAAAACGCTCGCCAGGGTAAACCCGGGCCTTTGTCAGGGTTGCGGAACCTGTGTCGCACTATGCCGCACCAAGGCAATCGACATCTTTGGTTATTCCAATGAACAGGTTTATACCGAAGTGATGGCAATATTGAACGAATAAGCTAAGTTAGAATGGAGGACTTTAAACCTAAAATAGTAGCTTTTGTCTGTAACTGGTGCACGTATGCCGGGGCAGACCTTACTGGCACCAGCCGGATGAAATACTCCGCAAATGTGAAAATAATCCGGTTCCCCTGTACCGGCAGGATCGACTTCATGCTTCTCATGAAAGCTTTTGATAACGGTGCCGACGGTATTATCGTTTCAGGGTGCCACCCGAACGACTGCCATTACAGTACGGGTAATTTCCATGCCCGGAGGCGCTGGATGGTATTCCGTAACCTGCTTGAATTTTCAGGCGTCGATGTGGAACGCGTCAGATTCAGTTGGGTGTCGGCTGCCGAAGGTGCCAAATGGGCAAATGTGGTCAATACAACTGTTGAAAAGATCAGGGAGCTCGGTCCGTATGAAAATTATAAGAAGATTGGTGTATCCACCATGTTCGATAAAGAGGAGGTGAGCCATGAATGACCTTAAGAACAGTGTGGCTGAAATGCTGCGCAACAAAACCATTAACCTTTTTATTGGCTATGGAAAAGGTACAGGCACCAGGACCAGGGCGCTGTTCCTGACCAATCCCGAAGAGGCAGATAAACTTATCTTCGATGAAAATTGTAGCCAAAACCTGGCTGTTTACCTTTTGAAAGACGAAGTTAAAAGTGCAGGAAAAATCGGATTTTTGGCCACTAATTTTGCCCTGCGTGCGATGATGCAACAGGCATCGGAGTTCCAGTTCAAAGACGGTGAAATCATCGCCCTTCATATTACTTCAGAACATCGGCTGATCGAATTTAAGGATTTCAAGTCAATTGAAATGCACCTTGAGCAGGCCGAAACCGGTATTCCAGCTGCGGAACGGGCCGATGTCGAAAGGATCCGGGCTATGAGCAAGCAGGAGAGATGGGATTTCTGGATGAATGAGTTCAGCAGATGCTTCAAATGCTATGCCTGCCGTGCGGCCTGCCCCTTATGCTACTGCCACCGATGCACCACCGACTGCAACCAGCCACAGTGGATCCCGGTTGCAAGCCATGATCTGGGCAACCTCAACTGGCACCTCATGCGCGCCATGCACCTATCGGGACGATGCGTGAACTGCGGCGACTGCGCTAGGGCATGCCCGATGGACATACCGCTGAACTTGCTTACATACTGTCTTGTAGATGATATTCAGAAAGATTTCGACTTCGTCGCCGGCATGAAATCAAACGCTCTTTATGCATTATCGACATTCAAACCCGACGACAAGGAAGATTTTATCCTGTAACTTATGGAAACAATTAATAAGATATTTAAATACAGTTCCCTGGAGCAACTGGTGGATTCACTGAATGGGACCGGCAAGATAATCATGGCACCTGTGAGAAAAGGGAAACTCGTAGAACTGGAACCGGTTAATTCATCCGGTGAGATTGCCTTCGATGCAATGCTTACAACCCAATCTGCAAAGAAAACCACTTTCCCGAGATGGGAGAAAGTGATGGAATACGAACAACTCCAAAAAGGGATCAACCCGAAGGAAGTCGACCTGGATACACTCCCGGAACTTATACTGTTTGGCATCAGGCCCTGCGACGCATCCGGGTTCAGGTCACTTACCGCCATTTTCAACTGGGACTCAGCCGACCAGCTTTACCTGAAGAAGCTCGAAAAAACAACCATCGTTTCATTTGCCTGCCATACGGCAGATGAATATTGCTTTTGCACCTCCGTTGAAGGCGGGCCGGGCAATACAGCCAACAGCGACATACAGTTCACCAGGGTAAACGATGATAATTTCCTTGTGGAGATCCTGACAGAAAAAGGCCAGGCACTTGCCGCGTCGTTCTCAGGCCTGTTGTCTGATCCGGCTCAATTGCCCGACAAGATGCAATTCCTTGCTGATGTCCCAATAGTTTTCGATCTTAAAACTGTTACCGGCAAAGCCACAGCGAATTTTGAACACCCGACCTGGCTGCAGCAGTCATACCGCTGCATTGGTTGCGGAGCCTGTGCTTATGTTTGTCCGACCTGTGCCTGTTTCGATATCCAGGATGAGCACCTGATCAGGAAAGGCGTCAGGCTCAGATTATGGGACTCCTGCGGATTCTCCCTGTTCACTTTACATACATCAGGCCACAATCCGAGGGAAGTTCAAAGCCATCGCTGGAGACAACGCATCATGCATAAATTCTCCTATATGCCCGAAAGATTGAATATTACCGGTTGTGAGGGCTGCGGACGTTGCTCAAGGGCCTGCCCTGTGGATATGAATATCAAAGAACATTTAATCACTATCGCTGAATTGTAAGATGGAAAGCCAGAATCTATACCTGCCATACCTGATGAGGATTGAGAAAATCACGAATGAAGCACCGTTTGTTAAGACGTTCAGGCTGAAGTTCGTCAATGAGGAAGAAAGTACTGCTTTTAATTTCAGAACCGGGCAGTTCGGCGAGTATTCCGTCTTCGGCGAAGGGGAATCCACCTTCTGCATCGCCTCTGCTCCAACACGCCTGGGATATATTGAGTGCACCTTCAGGCAGGCAGGCAGGGTGACCACCTCCCTGGCCAACTGTGATGAAGGCGATGTGATCGGTTTCCGCGGACCTTACGGCAATATATTCCCTATCGATGAATGGAAAGGAAAAAACCTGCTGTTCATTGCCGGTGGAATCGCACTTCCGCCTATGCGAAGCGTCATCTGGAACTGCCTTGACCTCCGGGAGAATTATAAGGATGTCACAATCCTTTACGGCGCACGTTCCGTAGCCGACCTGGTTTATAAGAATGAACTGGAAGAATGGAAAAACCGTCCTGACGTGAAACTGGTAACTACGGTTGACCCGGGTGGTGAAACACCCGGCTGGAAGGGTGAAATAGGCTTTGTGCCAACCATTCTTGATAAAATGGTTCCATCTGCTGAAAACACGATTGCCATCGTTTGCGGTCCGCCTGTAATGATCAAATTCACCTTCCCGGTCCTGGCAAAGATGGGGTTTCCTGATGACATGATATATACTACACTTGAAAACAGGATGAAATGCGGAATAGGCAAATGTGGGCGGTGCAACGTCGGAAAAGTATATGTCTGCAAGGATGGACCAGTTTTTACACTGGCTGAGCTTAAAAAGCTGCCTGCTGAATATTAAGTCCCCGGAAATCCGGGCATTACCCTTAGATAATCTTCGAATATAATTTCATGAACTGAACCCGTTCAAAGGCAGCGGGATTCTTGATATTTTGCTGGCTTGCTTTACCACGAAATTCATCCAGTTTGGCGAAACCTTTTATATCCATCCATCCTTCCAGCCCTTTGATGACTTCCAACAGATAACTAAAGCCATGTTTGTATAAAGCTGATGCCATCTGAACAGCGGTAGCTCCCGCCAACAATTGTTTGAGGATAGATTCATGATCATGTATACCTGTTGAGGCCACCAGGTCGCAACCAGCTTTTCCGTATAAAAGAGCTATCCAGCGAAGTGTATGAGAATATTCAGGAGGATCGCTCAGCATATACTTTGAATCGATCTCAAAGGAATCGATGTTAATGTCAGGGTGAAATGGCCTGTTGAACATCACCAGACCCTTGATGCCGCAATTTGAAAGCCGGATCAGCGTATTGGACAAGCTGGAGAAATAATAGCTGACCTTTAATGAAACAGGTATACTGACCTGTTTCAAAACTGCATCGGCAATGTTGAAATATGCTTGCTCATTGCCTTCGGAAGTCATGGATGGGTCCGAAGGCAGGATATAGATATTAAGTTCCAACGCATCAGCGCCGGCTGCTTGAATACGGCGGGCAAAATAATGCCAGTCGTAAGGAGATACACAATTGATACTTGCAATGACCGGGATATCAACGGCTTGCTTCACATCTTCAATAAATTTCAGGTATTGGCTTAAGGTGTTTTCCCTGGCAAAATCTGCAATATAAGCTTCAGCTTCTGCATAATTATAGGAGCGGTCGCTTATAACTTGCTGGTATCCCTTCCGGAATGGATCCATCTTTTCATCCTCGTGACTGATGAACTTACCAGTTTCCTGGCGTATCTGTTCTTCAAATATTGATTTCAGTACAACGGCGCCAGCGCCGAAATGGGCAGCCTGCTTAATATCTTTGATCGAATTTGTCAAACCTGAACTGCCGACTATTATCGGATTTCTCAGTTCAAGACCCATGTACTTTGTTGATAAATCGGCCATAAAGAAAATGATTATAAATCCAGGACATTCCCCGAGTTCATCAAATCATCCATGTTTTTGATTTTGCTATTCTTACGGGCAGTTTCCAGTTGCTTTTCATACAGTTGATCATAAGGTTCATTGCAATCACATGAGCGGATCACTCCCATTGCAACCGGAAAATCGGGCAATCCCATCCTGACCAGGGTATAATGGGTCATATCATCAGAATTAGTCGGATCATGGATAATGACATCCTTCAAAGTCACCCCGTTTTCACCGATAGTGGCGACCCGAAGCTGATTATTTTTGAAGATCAGGCCTTTTTCGTTATTTTTTCCAAAGATCATAGGTTTTCCTGCTTCAAGATAGATCTGGTGATCTTCTTTTGTCTCCTTATTTGTAATGGCGGCATGGATCTGATTATTGAAGATCACGCAGTTCTGAAGGACTTCCACCACGGATGTTCCTTTATGCAAGGCAGCTGCTTTAAATACTTCCCGCATCATTTTCGGTTCGGTATCGACAGCCCTTGCAAAGAAAGTGCCCTGTGATCCCATAACAAGCTCTCCGGGTGTAAACGGATTCTCGATTACGCCTTCGGGCGAGCTTTTCGTAATCAGGCCCTTGGGTGAAGTAGGAGAATACTGCCCTTTTGTGAGACCATAGATCTTGTTGTTGAAGATCACGATATTCATGTCGATATTGCGCCTGACCGTATGAATGAAGTGGTTTCCGCCAATAGCCATGCTATCACCATCGCCGGTAATATGCCAGACCTGTAAATGCGGATTGGCAATTTTAACTCCGGTTGCGATGGCTGCCCCTCTCCCATGCAGGCCATGGAATCCGTAAGTATTGATATAGTATGGAAAACGGGATGAGCATCCTATCCCTGAGACGAAAACTATGTCTTCTTTTCTGCCGCCTAATTCTACAAGGACTGACTGAATGGAAGCTAGAATAGCGTAATCACCACAACCGGCGCACCATTTAACTGCGCCTTCCGGTTTAAAATCATCCCTGGTAAGGGGATAAATTGTTTGTTTTGATTCACCTTGTATCATATCAGTCTTTCTTCAGAATTGAATTGAATTTGGAAATAAGTTCATGGATAAGGAATGGCAATCCCTGTACTTTATGATAAGTCAGGTATTGGTATTGCGGAAACTCCGCTCTCAGCCAGTAAATAAACTGGCCATTGTTCAATTCACAAACGACGATCTTTTTAAACCCTTTCAAAATTTCCTCGGTGTTCCGCGGAAGAGGGTAAATATAATGAAAGTGAGCGAGGCTGATTTTTTTGCCTTCCGATTGAATGTCTTTAACTGCTGAAACCAGGTGACCGTATGTGCCTCCCCAGCCAATTACCAGCAAATCGCCTGTTTTTTCCCCAAATACTTCCAATTCAGGGATCACGTTAGCAACCCTGTAAACCTTTTCCTGACGCAGTCCAACCATTTTCTGGTGGTTGAGCGGGTCGTGCGATACGGTTCCGGTTATATCTTCCTTTTCGAGGCCTCCTATCCTGTGCCTTAACCCTTCCTGACCGGGTACAGCCCAGTTGCGGGCAAGTGTTACCGGATCCCTGAGGTAAGGTTTATAATCAGGGTCGTTATCTGAAACCAGGTGTGGTGTAATTTCAGGCAGATCAGCCATTTTCGGTATTTTCCAGAGTTCCGATCCATTGGCAAGGTATCCGTCAGTCAGAAGAATAACCGGCACCATGTGCTCGACTGCAATTTTCGCCGCCATAAAGGCATAATCGAAGCAATTGGAAGGAGTACTGGCAGCCATAACCACAACGGGACTTTCGCCATTTCTTCCAAAAAGTGCCTGCATAAGATCAGATTGTTCCGGTTTGGTGGGCAACCCGGTGGAAGGACCTCCACGTTGCACATCAATAATGACGAGTGGCAGTTCCGTAATTACAGCCAGCCCGATGGCTTCGCTTTTTAAGGCAAGGCCAGGCCCGGAAGTGGATGTGGCAGCCAGTTTACCGGCAAAAGCCGCTCCGATAGCGCTGTTGATCCCTGCGATCTCATCCTCAGCCTGGAGGGTTTTAACACCAAGAGCTTTCCGGTGTGCCAGCTCTTGCAATATTTCGGTAGCAGGCGTTATTGGATAAGAACCCAGGAATAATTCCAAACCCGATTTTTCTGCTGCGGCCATCAAACCCCAGGCGGCAGCGGTATTGCCGTTTAGACTGCGATAACGGCCTTTCATATCATCACTGGGCTTGATCCGGTAGGTGATATCAAATTCCTGAAGATTTTCAGCAAAATGATACCCGGCTTCAAGCACCGCTTTATTTGCTTCGGCAACCAATTCTTTCTTCGCGAATTTTTCGTCCAGGAACTTCGCGCCCAGGTCAATATCCTTATGAAACATATAATAAAGCATGCCAAGGGCAAACTGGTTCTTGGTACGGTCAGCCGATTTGGCGTCGAGGCCCAGCTCTATACAGGTTGTACGGCTCAGACTGGTAATAGGCGCTTTAACCATCTTATACCCGTCAAGCGTACCATCATCCAGCGGATTCGTCTTATAACCGGCTTTCTCAATATCTTTCGGCTCGAAGCTATCTACATCGACAATGATGGTTGCACCTGGTTTGACCCACTTCATATTAACCTTCAGTGCTGCAGGATTTAACGCGATTAAAACATCTGCCAGGTCGCCCGGGGTTTCAACCTTGATATGTCCGAAATGAAGCTGAAAACCGGAAACACCTGCTACAGTCCCTTGCGGGGCGCGGATTTCCGAAGGGTAATCAGGAAAAGTGGCCAGGTCGTGACCTTCTATTGCCGTCGTATCCGAGAATTGAGATCCACTAAGCTGCATCCCGTCGCCGGAATCTCCGGCCAGCTTTACAACCACGTGCTCCAGCTCAATAATCTTGTGATTTTTATTATCCTTCATCTGATAATTTTTAACAGGCAAAATTACAAGATTTACCCGACCTGAAAGCAGGAAATCCGATTAATTTAATAAAAAGTTATTTCCTTTTTTTTTAATATGTTTATTTACAAATTATTGTGTTGTGAATATGTTAACAATAATTTGATTAAGCCCCTATCCTAATGAAGATGTATCATAAGTTGGTTTCAATTTAAACCGCGGAGGCGCGGAGACGCAGAGATGTGAATCCGGTTATTCAATTATCATGATATTTATTTCGAAAGAATATTTTTCAATTATTAAGGAATTCACATCATATTCATTTCATTTTATGGCATCAATTGGATAATCACAACTTGCGTGTTAAATATGAAGAGTCGACAGCCCAAATAAATGATCGATAACCCTACTGCTGAACTAAACTACCAATTGCGGTAGATTAATAGCAGTACTCCAATCAAGGCGTTAAAAGCCCGGTCGATTCCCTGGCTATCTGAGTTCTGTCTTTATGGAAACCTGTTTGAAATCACGGCCGGAGGTGGATCGATAAACTTGCCGGGGACCTGCTGCCCGTATATTACTTCCATGTCGTGTTCACCATCCCGGCCCATCTTAATCCTGTCGTTCTGGCTAATACCCGATACCTTTATAACATTCTCTTCAAGGCAGATTAGTCCAATTCGATTTTATCTGCATTTTCTTATCGAATTTTGTTCGATGTTTATTTTATTGCTATCTTGCAGATAAAATCCTAGATAGTTACCACAAATGATATTAGACCGCTAAAAAATAGAATATTAATCATACGAAACTTAAAATTTCAAACTTTGAGCCTCCTAAAAAAAATATTTGGTAATTCGGAAAAATCTGTTGAGACTATCAATCATCAAAATCAAACAATCTATGACCTGTTTAAGGTTGATCTAAAAAATTTACCTGATGAAACTTTTTTCTTAAGTGGCATTGAGAAAAACACCACAGGAATAGCAAAATTGTTCTTTAAAAGTAAACCAGTGTACCTGGAATGTGGTCTTTTTAATAAAATTGACATCATTCAACATTCAACAGAAAACTATAACGTACTTTTTGAAAGCGATATAAATTTTAATTTCCTCAAGCTTGAAGGACTAATAAATGATTTATATTCGATTTACGGGAAAGACGATAAAATGAAAGGTCGGTTAATTAGTTCAGAAAGTAATGAAATAAATAATCACTATTGGTCAGGCAGAAATTATTTTGAAGTTGAGAAATACCCGAACAAACCTTCAATCTGTTTGTACGAAGAAGAGGGAAGTATTCATCTAACAGTTTATAATCCAAAACAGCTTGCTTTAAACTCAGATGGAAGTGCACTTTCCGCAAAATTTGAACCAAAGAGAATTTCCTTATTGGAAAAACTCAAAGAATTCAATATTGATTTTTATAATGGCGATCAGGATGGTACACCACTTGAATTTACTATTGAAGAAGAGATTAATGGAATAACAAGCAAACAATTCATATTACTTGAGAATCATTTTTTTTCAAGTTTTATTCTGATGAATTATAAAAATGGGAATAAAGAATTGTTTTTCATAAAAAATACCGCGACAGAAAAGGATTTCAAGACTCTTCTCGATAAAACAAGTGTTCTTCTCGGAAAAGATTTAGTTGGCAGGTCTACAATGTCAATGGACGATCTGAATATAATTCGGGGTGCATTAATAGAAGAGGATGATGTTTACGGGATTCGCCATTGGATTGACATACATTCAGAATATGACATTGTAATCACTCATGACGAAGAAGAAAAAGATCTCTTCCTGAGAATTTATAAATCATAATACATTCTATAATAGACATATAAAACAAAATGACTTATATGTTCAAAGAAATTTTAATAAATCACTGGTGGTAATAAAAGGCTAAAACAAATGGCGGGTTTTGAACATAATTTGGGGGTTTGTCGTCCGTCCCGAGTACTCGGGATTGGTTGACAGCTAAGTGCCACGCAATAAGCCACTTGCCATAGTCTCAGCCGTTAGGCTGCATTTGAAGGAAAGGTAGCCAAAATATAAAATCACTATTTTTTAAACAAAAACAGGATGAAAAACACAGTGGTAATAGACTCAACAGACAACACAATCGCAATTGAATATTTTTGTGACTTATTGTTTAATAAAAAAGAACGAATTGTTACAATCTGGGGTGCTGGTGCCTCTATAGGATCAGGAATTCCAAGTGGTTACTATATTATGCAACGAATGGCAAAGGATATAGAAAAGATTAAAAATAGTTGCTTTTTCAAAGAACAACTTGGATTATCATATGATGATGTTAAGAGTAATCTTGAGTCGGGGTCAAATTTGACTTTTGAGTATGTACTATGGATTTATAGCAAAGTATATGGCCTCGAAAAGTTGCACTTATGGCTTAAACAATATATTCCAGTCCTTAATGAAAAAAATCAATTACCTTATTTTCCAAGTTTTAGCCATGAATACTTTTCACATTTAGTCAAAAGTGGTTATTTTAAATATATTATTTCAACAAACTTTGATGAAATACTTGAAAATACACTCGAAAATGAATTGGGCTACGGCAATTTTAAGATTATTGCATCGAAAAGTGAGTTTGAAAGGTTAGTTAATCTTGATATCAATAATTGGGAATCTGACTATCGTGCTCCACTAACTCGATGTTTTGTTTTTAAGCCACATGGTACTATTTCAAGAAGATTAACATTAAGACATACAAAGGATAATGTAACTCATTTTGAAGATGAAAAACGAGAAGTACTAAAAAAGGTATTGAATGAATCTGTAATTGTCTTTATAGGTTTTGGAAATTACAATGAAAATTTTTGGTTGTTATTTGGTGAAACATACTCAATGGGGTTAACGAAAGATATATTAATTATTGATAAAAATGTCAAACAAGTAAAAGGAAATTTGCCGGACGAAAGGCTTGACAATAAAATATATAAATTCAATGGAACAATTAATGAGTTCTTTAAAGGAATTTTTAATATACAAGATAAATATAAAAATGTAACGAAACAATTACCAAATAGGCATTATATTCGAAGCTTATTTTTTGATTTGTTTTCTCAAAATAGAAAATTGGCTGAATTAGAAGATGAGCCAGCCTATAGAGATACAATTATACATTTAAAAAATCTTACTAATGGCTGGTGGTTTGATTTGCGTATTTATGAATTAGAATTGTTGATTTATCTTTTTAAATCAAGAGGACTATTTATTCAGTTAGCAGCATCTGAATGCCCAAGAATTGTAACATGCTATTTAAAATGTTTAAAATGGAAAAATGAATTGATAAAGTCCGATTTTAAAAATGAACTGACCTCTATTGATCTTGAACCAACTGCCATTTTAAAGCAAATGCTTAATAGGGAGGGTGATGACCCTTTGATTGCTATTGGTAATGTAGTAGATAGATTTAATAAAAATGCATTAAATATTTATTGGTGCTTTTTGGTTTTAAACAATAAACTTCACACAATCTTTAGAAGGAAAATTGAAAATGATGAATTAAATTTAGAAATTGCATTAAAAGACGTTTTTATTATTTATTGTCAGGAAATCGTTGAAAGCTATATTAATCACCTTTATAATAAAATTGTTATTATAGATTCAGCTGGTGCAAATACTATATTGAATGAAAATACTAAACAACAATTTTCATCAGAATTAAAGAATCAATTTATTGAACTTTATAGAGGTTTTGATATTGACATTGTTGAGAAGGATGTTTCAACAAGGATGAGGTTCAAATTGCCTAAACCAATTACAAGCAGAAATGATTTAGTGAATGCTACCAATCGCCTTTTACTTTTAGAGGGAGACACTTTAAGGATTTCAACAATATCTGCAGAATGGTTAACCAAAAAAATCGAGAGATTTAATGAAGATAAACTAAGTTTGGAATTTAAAAAAATGACTATAATATCAAATTTATCAATGTTTAAGAATTATAATTATTTAAATATAGAAACTAAAAACTTTAATGTATTTCATTTTCAGCAGATGATATACAATATTTCTAAATTAATTAAAAGTATAAAAGAATGGAAGACTAATACAACAATTGAATGGTATGCAATTCAAAATTTACAGCACCATATGACAATAATTTCAAAGGGTAATAAGAATCTTATGGCTACATATTTTAGAAGAGAAGGTAAAAATGCAGAAATTTCTCCTGTATTAATAGATAATGAATATGATCTGAATAATTTATCAAATTATTTTAATGAAAGGATTAATTCGTTGAATAGTTCAGCTAATTCTTATATTTTGCATGGTGGCTTGTTATTTAAAGTAATAAAAAATGAAAATAGTATTGAAATAATCTTTAATAATAGTACCAATGTTTTGGAAATAGATGAATATACCAATTTCAAAACCCTTTTGGAGTACTTATTTAAAAATGAACCAGATATTGTAATAAAGGAAAACGTGGCCTAATCAAGTAGACGGCCCCGCCAGCATTAACTGGCGGGGTGCGCCTCTCACACCATCCCGACCTTTCTTTTTCAGCCTGTTGAGCATAATTGTCGTGACAAGAAAATGAACATATCTGCTATTAGTACGTTTATTTTGATGCTTATTACTAAATCATTCAAACATTATGACCACTCTTCGTTTTAAAACCAATGTAAAATGCAACAATTGCATTCAGACGGTCACCCCATTTCTTACGGGTATCAAAGAAATTAAGGAATGGAATGTCGATCTTGCTTCTCCTGAAAGGATTCTCACAGTTGAAGGGATTGAAGTAATGCCGTCTGACATCATATCTGCCCTAAACCAGGCTGGTTACAAAGCCGAACAAATCTGAACCTTGCCACAGGTCAGTGAAATATACCGGGTCGGGGGCATGTCGTGTGCTGCGTGTGCCAACAGCGTTGAAACCACCCTTTCGGCAACAAAAGGAGTTGAAAAAGCAGTGGTGAATTATGCCATGAATACTGTTTCAGTCGTTTATAACGATCGGTTAACTGATACCGGAAAACTTAAGTCGGCGCTACAGTCGATCGGGTATGACCTGGCGGAAGATCCGGGTAAAGATGTGGAAAAAATACAGCAGCAGGAATTAAAGAGGTTATCATCCAGTCGCAGTAAAACCCTCTTTGCTGTTGGATTTTCAATTCCGGTCGTTATACTTGCAATGGCTTTCCATGATATGCCCTTCCTCAATTTGATCATGTTAGTGCTGACGATTCCTGTCCTGGCATGGTTCGGCAGGGAATTCTTCATCAATGCATTTAAAAGGGCGATGCACCTGAGCGCTAATATGGACACGCTGGTTGCAATCGGTACAGGTTCTGCATTCATTTTCAGCACCATTAATACGCTGTTTCCTTCATACCTTGAGAAGCAGGGACTAGAGCCACACGTTTATTTTGAAGCCGCTGCAGTCATTGTATCCCTTATTTTACTGGGAAGATATTTTGAAGAGCGTGCAAAGTTCCGCACTTCCGGATCGATCAGGAAGTTAATGAGTCTCAGCGTTAAGACTGCGACGGTTATCCGGAACGAAACTGAGATTGAAGTACCTATCGACCAGGTAATTAAAGGAGATGCCATCCTTATACGGCCCGGCGATAAAATTCCTGTTGACGGACGGGTAATATCGGGCTCTTCTTCTGTGGATGAAAGCATGATAACTGGCGAATCAATGCCGGTTTACAAGCAAACAGGAGATTTGCTCATTGGCGCCACGATCAACAGCACCGGAAGCTTGAGAATGGTTGCTGATAAAGTCGGCGATGAAACGATGCTAGCCCAGATCATCCGTAAAGTGCAGGAAGCCCAGGGAAGCAAAGCGCCGGTGCAGAAGCTGGCAGACCGCATAGCGGGGATCTTCGTTCCTTCAGTGATCGGTGCGGCAATACTGACGTTCATGGGATGGTGGTTATTCGGTCCCGATCCCAGCCTGACTTATGCATTTCTGACTTCGATAACGGTGCTGATCATTTCATGTCCCTGTGCTCTTGGACTGGCCACGCCAACGGCTATTATGGTCGGTATTGGAAAAGGTGCCGAAATGGGCATTCTTGTCAAAGATGCGCGAAGCCTTGAAATGGCACATAGGCTTGATGTAATTGTACTGGATAAAACAGGTACAATAACCGAAGGTAAAGCGAATGTGACCGGGTGGCATTGGGTAAATGCGGATAATGACCACGAAAAGATCAGGAGCATCATATTTTCCGCTGAAAAGCTCTCCGAACATCCTATTGCCAGGGCGATAACCAGGCATCTTAGCGAAGCTAAAGTTGAGGAGATAAAAACAGATTCATTTGAGAGCATTACCGGTAAAGGAATAAGTGTTACTGTTACCGGAAAAACTTATCATCTGGGCAGTCAGAGATTCATGGATGAGCACCAGGTTTCTGTACCGGATAAAGAGCAAAAACTTGGATACAAATGGACGGAAGAGGCCATGTCCATCAACTTTGTAGCTTGCGAAAAAGAGCTTCTATGCCTTATTGCTGTTGCTGACCCGATAAAGGATGATTCGGTCGAAGCCATACAGAAACTCATTGCAATCGGGCTGGAGGTTCACATGATCACCGGAGATCATATCAAGGCGGCTGAACGGATTGCCAAAGCTGCAGGCATAAAGCATTTCCGTGCCGGTGTCTCCCCGGCTGAAAAACTGGATTACGTGAAAGAGCTTCAGTCGGCAGGGTTGAAAGTAGGCATGACAGGCGACGGGATCAATGACGCACCGGCGCTGGCTCAGGCCGATGTCGGCATTGCCATGGGTACCGGCACCGACGTGGCGATGGAAACAGCGGAGATCACGCTTGTGAAGGGCAGTCTGAATAAAATCGTAAGCGCAGTCAACCTGTCCCGCATGACCATGCGCACCATACATCAGAATCTTTTCTGGGCCTTCTTTTATAACCTGATCGGGATACCGGTAGCGGCCGGGGTGCTGTTTCCTTTCTTCGGCATTCTCCTGAATCCTATGATTGCCGGTGCGGCTATGGCGTTCAGCTCGGTTTCGGTTGTGATGAACAGTTTGAGATTGAAAAGAATGAGATAATTTGGAAATTTGGAAATGAGATAATTTGGAAATTTGGATTTAAAAAAGTCCCTAACTTAAACCTTAAACCTTAACCCTTAAACCTTAACCCTCAAAATTTTTTCCATCTCCTCTACCAATTTGAATTGAACCCTTGCCCTGTCGAGGTTATGACCAGGATGAAGGATGCGGAAGTAAACATCTCCATTTAAATAATCAGTTAGAAAACGAAGGCCGATGATAAAAGTCAGATAGATTGGTGCGTAAGGTAAGAGCAGGAGTTCATCCAGGTTTAAAAAATTGCCTGCTTCATTAAGGTATCCTTGTGTGAAAGCATGATATACCTCTTCATCGAAATGAACCTTTCCGATGTCACGTTCATCTTCTAAAGCCGTGTTAGCCATCGTACGCAACGCATCGCCATAATCAAAATGTACATACCCCAGCATCACCGTATCCAGGTCGATCAGGCATTGTGCTCTATTATGACTGTCGAACAAGACGTTGTTCACCTTGGTATCGTTATGTGTTGCCCGTACGACAGCTTTTTCCTTCAACGACCTGTAATATGATTTCATCTGGCTGAAACGTTTTTCCACGAAATGTATTTCATCCGGAACCTGTTCAGCCCGCCCGACAGCACCGGCATTTTTTGCCAGATCAAACTGGCTGATGCGACAGTCGATATTATGGAAATCTGGAATTGTATCGACCAGGGGCGTATCCAGATCTGATAGCATGGACTGGAAGAATCCTATAGCTTTCCCGGCTTCATAAGCCTGTTGCGATTCAGTTATTTTCTGGAGTGAGAATGTTTCCGGGATAAAAATATACATCCGCCAGTAATCCTCATTTTCATCCAGAAAAAAAGACTGCCCGGTCCTGGTATAAACTAATGTCATTGACTCAATATCAGGTTTATGACCCGGGATGTTATTTAATTTCTGACGAATATGCCGGGTTACTATTTCGATATTATTCATCATCCCGGGGATATTACGGAACACGAAATGGTTGATTTTCTGAAGGATATAATCGGGATGATGATTTTTAGTTTCAACCAGGTAAGTTTCGTGAATGTGGCCTTCACCCCATAGGCAGCAATTAACCGGTGATTCTGTCAATTTGAACTGAGCCAGAACTTTTTGAATTTCAGGAGATAACATGGTTCTGAATAATAATTTTGAATTCTGAATTCTAAATTTTAAATTCGGGTTTTTATTTAAGTCCCTAATTTAAAATTCAACAATGAAGCTCCCCGCCGCAAGCAGCGGGGTATCTTTTTAACCGACGGGTTAACCCGTCGGTTATTATACTTTCGCCCCAAGGGGCGGGGAATTAACCCAACAAGATTCAACATTTAATATTAATGAAAAATCGGAGTTGGATAAACCCCCTGCTTCACCAATTCAGACAGTTTACAGCGAACCATCTCCCGGTCTTCCTGGTAAGTCATGCCGAACCATTTTTCATTGGTCCGCAGAACGGGGACCTCAATCTTTCCTTTCCTGATGAGGTCATCAATTACACTGGGAAGGAAAAACTCAGCTTTCAGGCTGGAAACGTTTTCTTCTAAAAACTTTTTCAGACCTTCTTCCAGGTAATCAAATAAAGATGGCATAAAGCCCCACATATTCATCGAAACAGTAGTATTCTCATCAATCCCCATCCGGTTTCCGTTTTCATCTTCATAAAATACCTCCTGCCCTTCTCTTTTAATCTTTGTCCGCTCCTTAACATAAGAAAGCATTCCATTCTTATTGATCCGGCATTCTGCCCTTGAAACAAAGCCATGCTCCGACAGGCTGTTCTTCAAAACATACCCGATCAGGCAATAGCGGCTGTTTATCAGGTTATCGAGGTTGGACTGAAAAGAGGCTGCCAGTTGGTAAGCTCCCCTTCCGTAGAAATCATCGGCATTGATTACGCAGAACGGCTCCCTGACCTTGTCTTTAGCTACCCATATAGCATGGCCTGTACCCCAGGGTTTGGTTCTATCGGCCGGGGAATGAAAGTCGCCCGGTAAGTTATTTACCTCCTGGAAGACATAATCAAGCTCGATCTTCTTCGACCATTTATCAAAGAATATCTGCTTCATATCGGCCTCAATATCTTTCCGGATAACAAAGACAACCTTTCCAAATCCTGCCCTGATGGCATCATAAATGGAATAATCGAGGATAGCCTCGCCTGAAGGGCCGACTCCTTCGGCTTGCTTAAGACCGCCGTAACGACTGCCGATACCGGCTGCGAGAATTAATAGTGTGGGTGACATATTTCTTTAAATGTTGAATTTTGAATTTTGAATTCTAAATTATTTTGGACATCATTTAATTATTCCCGAATTTAAAATTTAAAATTTAGAATTTATAATTAACGCCAATTTCTTACCTTATGCCCATAAACAGCATAATACAGAATAAACAGGTAGCATGGAATGGCAATAGAATAAGCCATCTGGGCTGACCAGACATTTGAAAGATAGCCCCAGGCGAGGGGCAGCAGTGCACCACCGGCTATACCCATGATCAGTAACGCTGAACCTGTCTTTATGAATTTGCCGAGACCGTGGATAGCGAGTGGCCAGATGGCCGGCCAGACAATAGCGTTGGAAATGCCCAGCAAAGCGATGAATAGTACGGTGTAAGGCAGAACCAGTTCCACCTGGCGGAAAGTCATCAGGTCAATAAAAGGAAAGCGGATAGCTGCCGAGGCCGGTATCATAATGGCCAAACCTGTAAAGACAAGTCCGGAAACCGCGCTGAGTGCCAGCAGGTTTTTCTGTGAAATCACTTTAGGGATGACCAATATGCCGATAATATATCCGACAATCATACCCAGAAGCACCAAAGAAGTGTAGTACTTGGCCGATTCAAGCGCGACATCGAGCGCCATACCATAACGGATGATTGTATCGCCGGCGATAACTTCGATTCCAACATAAAAGAACAAGGCAATAACGCCAAGGATCAGGTGCGGAAACTGGAAAATGTTGGTTCTGCCGGCAATCGATGCTATTTCCTCATCCGTTTCCTTTTCTGCCTCAATTTCAGGAAGCGGCGCAAACCGTATCAGTAATCCAAGCAACAAAAGCACAGCGCTCATCACGACATAAGGTCCGATTACCCGGTGGGCAAGATCGTCAAGAGCTGTTGACCGGGCAGCTTCTCCCATACCTTCGAGGCTTTTAATAAAAGCGTCACCGTCGGAGAAGATAAAATAAGCCAGGATAAGTGGTGCAATGGCGCCTGCCAGCTTGTTGCAAATACCCATGATGCTGATACGGCGGGCGGCCGACTCCCGTGGCCCAATAATAGTGATGTAGGGATTAGACGCCGTCTGCAAAATAGCTAATCCCGTTCCCATGATAAACAAACCCGTCAGGAACAAGCTGTAGGTGCGGGTCATGGCAGCGGGAACGAAGACCAGGCTGCCAAGCGCCATTACGATCAGTCCAACACTCATACCATTTTTAAAACCCGTTTTTTTAAGTATCCATGACGAAGGCAGTGCCATAACCGTATAAGAGATATAAAAGGCAAAGGCTACGAAGAGCGATTGGAAGTTGGTAATTTCACAGGCTATCTTCAGGTAAGGGATCAGGATACCGTTGAGCCAGGTAACGAACCCAAAAATAAAGAAGAAGATACCAATGATGGTGATGGAGATGATGTAGCCTTTTTGTTTCATAGTTCAAAGTTCATAGTTCATGGTTCAAAGTGACTGGGTGCAGGTAATATGCAAATTTAGAAAGATTTTTGCCCTTTCCTAACCCTGGAAAAATTACTTACATCCCCAAAGGGGATCAATGTGAATAGCTGAAATGGTGGACAATAACAATCTCCCCTCCCCGGATAACCCATAATCAGGGCTTGGAAAACCGGCATGGGGAGGGGTCGGGGGTGGGGTGGTGATTATTTAGGCTCCCATCTTTCAATGCCTCGTTGAATGGCCGTGCACTCTACAGCTTCCTTTAATCCTGAAAATAGTGAATTTTCCCAATTTTGTTTTTTTAGATATTTTCCTGATAGGATTTTTGCTTCATTAAGAAATCTTGTTTCTTCATTCTCTATTAAAATCTTCCAATAATAGATTATATTGTCTTTTGATTTTATTAGATGACTGTTTGTAACTAATTTGTCTGATTTAATGCGATTTACAGAAGATCTGGCAGGTACTAAATTCCACAGATCATTATTTTTCCATAACGAAAATGGAATGATGTGATCGACGTCAAAGTCCGTAATTAATTGAGAAGTCCAAACACAACGAATTTCCTTATGCTCTGAATATATTCGTCTTGCATCAATAATTTGTCTTGATTTTTCATCCTTTAATAATAGATCGATAATGGAGCTTGGTTTAAGTTGACCTTTTGAAAACTTAGAAGTCAATTCAGCCCACCTTAAAATCGTTGAGTCAATGATCCAGCTTCCCAAAAGTGTGAGTTCCTTCCATATTAAATCAGGAATTTTGATGCACCCTCTTCCATCATAATCAAATAGTTTGTTCTTCGTATTATATCCACCCGCATGCCGGACTGGACCATTTATTATTGTTGATTTTATTTTTGATATCACATTACCATAATCATTTAAAGAAATAGTCTGAAGTTTTAATTTCATTCTATCAATGTGAAATCCTTCTAATCCCCCAGAAGTTTTGTATTGCTCAATAAGTCTTGAAAGTGATTCCCGAAAGGAAACAGGCCGTGGATAATTTTCACTTTCTTTTTGTATTTGAGGAATAAATTGATCAGATTCAAAGATCGGCCAATAGTATTCAATCCATTTTTCGATCACTAAATCAATAGGTAGAAGAACATAACCCTCAGGTTTCCAAAGGACTGATTTACTATTAGTTGTAGCTATTTCTGCTAATGCCCGAAAAAGCGCGAGCTTATAAGTGGCAACTTTTAAATCTTTATTTAGAATTGCTTCAATTGAATCAAGGGGTCTATTGCAATTTCCTGTATCTAATCTTAGTAAGATTGAAATCCAAATAATTTCATCACTTCCAGTAGAACTTTTATCTTCCCATTTCTGAATCAACCTGAAACCTAACCGTTCAAATAAAAGTATTAATTGGTTGGCAGTAATCCCATTATAAAACCTGCCATATTTATCCCTCAAGGTAATATTATCAATTCCCGGATAAATGTGAGGGAGAGATATTAATAAATTGCCATTTTCATTTAAATGGTTTTTAATAGAGATAAATGTATCAAATAGCTGAATTTGAGGGATGTGCATTAATACAGCAGAGCATAAAATGCCATCAAATTTCCTAGAAATTGATTCTAATTCAGGAAGCTGGTCTATTATTAATTTGCCATTTAGGCTGGGATACTTCAACAAGGATAACTTTACCAGTTCTGTACTGGGTTCTATACCGTATGCATCAAACCCAAGTTGGTTAAGAATATTTAAATCTTTACCTGAACCAGAGCCAATGTCTAGAATACTTCTTTTTGATTGGAAAGCAACCAGAAAGTATTTTGAAATTCCTTCTTCGGCCTCAGAATATTTAGAAAATAAAATTGATGATCTTATATTGTAGGCTTGGATAGTTTCAGAATCCATTTCTAAAATTTTAATTCTAATATTTTTCAAATCAGCTCACACTAATCACTTGCCACCCACTAAATTATGCTTTATTTTGATTTATTCACTAATTGGAACAAAAAAATTTTCACTCTTTCTCTTGCCCACCCCACCCCCTGGCCCCCTCCCCATGCCGGTTTTCGCAGGTTTTAGAATGGGACGTAGCGGGGAGGGGGAAAATAAGGAATTGCCGTTTCCTTACCCCGGATTTCATCCGGGGCTATTATCATTACACCCTTTAGGGGTGTCACATGTGAAATTTTAAATGCTAAAATGAAATGAAAAATGCAACATGCAACATGAAATATGGAACATGAATTAAGAGTTGTTATAACTTTGCACAAAATATCAGCCCTATGCTCCTCCCTCGCGAACAAGCCCTCAGCCTCCTTCACCATTACATTAAAAACGAACGGATGATCTTTCATTCTCTTGCCTCGGAAGCGGTGCTACGCGCCCTGGCCAGGCGCATCGGAAGAGATGAGGAGAAATGGGGGCTGGCAGGACTGCTGCACGACCTGGACGTGGAAGTCACCAATGCAGATCCGAAAATACACGGACTTGAAACCGCCCGTATCCTTACTGAAATGGGTGTCGATCCTGATGTCGTCGAAGCGATCAAATTGCATAACGAGTACGCCGCAGGCCAGCCGCGAACTTCAGAATTTCATCATGCCCTGGCAGCGGGCGAAACCATCACCGGATTAATCCTTGCCACTTCACTGGTCTACCCGGATAAAAAAATATCCAGCGTGAAGGCGAAATCGATAACGAAACGTATGAAAGAAAAGGCATTTGCAGCCTCGGTGAAACGGGAAAATATTATGGAATGTGAATTAATCGGTATCCCATTGGATGAGTTCGCGGAACTGGCAATCTCAGCAATGACGAGGGTCAGCGGTTAGTGGGTATTGGTTATTGGGTATTGGTCATTGGGTATTGGGTATTGGGTATTGGTTATTGGGTATTGGTTATTGGTTATTAGGTAGTCATAAAGTGGTCATTAGGTAGTAATTTATTGTCATTTAACAATTTAACAATTTAACAATTTAACAATTTAACCTTTATCAGTAGGCAAATGTTGTTAAATGGGCTGCGCAAAAGACCTTTATCAACGACTCAAAGTATTCACATTGCTCATAATAAACAGGATTTACGCAGTCGATCCCGTAATTCATAGTGTATTGTAAAAGTTCAACCGGTAAAAAGTAGGAAGATACGGCCAGGAAAGTCTTTTCATCCGACATGAGCAGGGTAAGATATAAACCGATGACATGCGTGCTGCCGTCAACGGCATAAAGGGGTTCGTTGCCCATCATGGACATCCAGGCGATCTTCCTGCTACCATCAAACTCCAGCCAGTATGAATAATCTTCATCTGTTGTAAAACCTGATACCCCATAAATCTGCGTTATGGTAGTATTGACCCATTCCTGTATCTCAACGGTGAGGTCTTCGAAATTAGTATAGGAGTAATCCGCCATAGCCCCGTAATACATTAGTCCCACCATACTGTTTGCAGGGAAATTCACAGCAAAATAACCACCCGGGGTGTCATAATAAAGCTCTTTGCCTTCTGGCACAGCAAGGACAACACCATTGTTGATGTCTTCGTAGATATCAAACCGAAGATTTTCATAATTGAGTGAGACGTTCATATCCTCCAGCTCGGTTGCAAACTTCTGAAGGTTTTCAGGGTCATCGGATGTTTCGACCATTTCGATGAGTGACCTGTTCTTGGTCAGGTAAAATTCAAAATTACCGGCATCAAGGGGAACATACTCCTGTGATGGCTCAGTAATATATTCTTCTATATTTTCCACCGGCGTATCGACGGTAGATTTTGCAGAGAAAAGCTGACTTAGCTCATCAAAATTATCAGGAAGGGCTGAACTTGTGGAACTTTCCAGTTCCACCAGATATTTTGCCGGGATGATCCAGCTTACATTGCTGGCTCCTTTCTCAAGTCCGCCGTCGCCTATCCCAATGAGTCTTCCAGAAGGATCGAACACCGGTGAGCCTGAATAACCAGGCAGCAGGCTTCCTTCGAGATACAGGATGTGCAGGTCTAGCGCAGGGAAGCCGATCCTTGCCAGGGCTGCCCTATCGCTCTTCGGGATCAGGTTGTCGAGGGTTTCCGGATCGACATATCCCTTTTTCAGGGTTCTTGAAGAACTGCCCTGAGCACCGCTGTTGTAACCCATAGCGAAAATATCAGTACCGAACCGGATCGGCTGGTCGTTAAAGCCGGTCAATGGCACCACGCCGGATGGCACCGGTTCTTCACCAGGGAGGATTTCGAGAAGAACAAGATCAGCCTTCTGAAGCACCTTCTTTATCTTAGCTTTTCGCCACGCCTGGTTAAGGTATAGCACCCTGATGGTTCCGGTCGGATTCATTGCGTGCAACGAAGTAACGATCTGGGTCGGGGTCTTCCAAACAAAACCGGTGCAAACATTGGATTCCCTTTCGTTAATACTAATTACCACCCGTACAAGGGATTTTTTAGTGACCGCAGGGTCGAATTGTGCGACGGTTATGCCGGAAAGCATCAAAAATGGGACGAAAATGGCAATTTTTTTAATCATGGGTCAGGACTTTAATGATGGATAAATAGACATTTTTCCTCTGGTTTTCCGGAATTCTTAATGAGATTTTGTTTACGATGGCCTGCCAGTTTTTTCCGGAAGATGAAAGCAAATGCTCAATCCGGTCCAGTGAATCGCCCTGGTTTAATTCACTGATCTTGTCCCGGTTTGTCATTTTTATTTCTCCGGAAGAAGCCAGGTCGCAGAAACAGTCGCGCATACTGAGCAGAGATACCTTAACTAACTCTTCAGGCAGATCTTTTTGAAAGCTTTCAGCGAGTTCCTTCCATGTGCCTCCTGCTTCGGTGAAGGTATTTACGATCTCTTTTACAGGAGTATCTTCATTCGCATAGACAAGTACATCGCATGCCCCGGCATCTACGGTTGAAGAATAAAGCACGTTTGCCTGGCGTCTTGTTTTCCCGGTATCGGCTTCGACGGATTTGGTAATAAATGCCCTTGCTTCCTCATCGCTGTAACCAACGGCAACATATTCATTTTTCAAATCAAGCAAGGAAGGCGCAAAACTATCGTTGACGCGCAAATAGAGACCGAGTAAGATGCCCGCAACGGCAAATAAGCCGAAAGCGCCGATCCGCAGGCTTTTCAGCGGATCGAGGTACTTTTCGTTCAGACCTAAAAAGAGTGCAAGAAGACCTGAAAGTGTTGCGATAACACCACTTACAACCGGTGATATCGATAAACCCAGGAGTATTCCAAGAAGCAGACCGATTCCAAGCCCGTTGAAGATGGCTGTTATTCCTTTTAGCCAGGTTATATTTTTAACAGGTGAGGGGTTGGCTTCAGCAACACGCTGAGTGACATCTGAAGGCTCATTTGGGATGGTTTCAGGTATGGACTGATCACTGGTCAGGTCCGGCTTCAATTCTTCCATAACTAAAGATTTAGCTTTTTTGAGAAGGCTGTTTAATAAAACGGGGATGTTTGTCATTCCCTGAAGATTTAGAAAATTCGAATACCATATTAAGACTGAGCAATAAAATTTTATAACAAATGAAGGAAGGAATAGTTCAATTAAAATTGAAAATTGAAAATTGAAAATTGAAAATTGAAAATTGAAAATTGAAATCAACAAATCCCGCTATACCTTGGGAGGATATGGATGACCTGCAAAAAAAAGCGCAAAGACAAGCATTGCCTTTGCGCTTCGAATACGAATAATTAACAATCTATGAATTCATCCTTCTCCTGTAGATAAAGATTGAAGCCACCAGCATCAACCCGATTGCCAGGAACAATGCCCAGTTCGACAGCGGTACTGCATAGCCGCATATCTTTGTAATACAAGTAATACTTTCCGGCGATCCATAAGGATTTCCGGTAATATCATATTGCCAGTTAAATTGTTGGACATTTTCAGTTGATGGAACCGATTCCCGCTGATGTGAAGGATCGACAACTGTCATAACAACACCGTCATCTCCTTTTTGATACCCGCCTGCTTCCATATCCATCTGCAAATCCCAAACGATACTTGGGCAGAAGTCAGTGACACCCAATTTATTAGCACCATCTACATGAAAACAGACATTAAACAATTTAGTCCATCCAGTCGTAGAGATATAGACTGGTGAAGGAGATACCAATTGCACAGTTCCATTAATCCATTCCAAAGGCCCGGCGAATCCAAATAAAGCCCCGCAGCCTGGATTATCTGTACTAATCTGAGTGGGATAAGGACTATTATATCCTACTTCGAAATCTCCCATAGATAGAAATTCCAGGATACTATCATCATAATAAAAGCGGACATTCATCCCAAATAACTGCTGACCTGGTGTATTTGACTGAAATTCAACATCCAGGCAATAGTTTTGCGTGGGGCAGTCGTACTGTGGATTTGCAAATCTTACCTTCATTAGAGGTTCTATGGGTTGTGCAATGGCATGATATCCTGAAAACAGGAACAAAAGAATGGATAGAATCATTATCCGTGATGAAAGAATGTTCACCTGATAGAATTTGGTAATTATTATTGATTGGAGCTTTTTCATAATTCGATTGTTTTATAATGATACAATAATTCGAAATAATTAATTATTAGATGATTCATGACCTGGTGTTTAATTCCTGGGTACAGTTGTGAATGTGACATTGTTAAACTCCCAGGTGATGCGGTCATTATAATTACAATCACCATTCATATTGTAATCACCATTAAGATAGCTGCCAATATTGCCATTCTGGCCTTCCCAATAGGTTTTATCCTCCAAATTAATAATAGTATCTGAACTATTTAACAGCAATTGTTCTCCATTTCCGGCATACATAGCGAATTTACCCGGTAGAATCTCTTTCTGACCAAAACCTCCTGGAATAAGCGGATTGATATAGCTTTGCCAGGATCGGAAGTCGTAAGAGATCATTCCATTAATTACGTTAATCGTAGTATCAGACATGACAATCAAATGATTACGATGTTCAATTACCAGATAGTAAGGAGTTGAATAATTAAGGTTACAGCAGGCAAAACCTCCATCTACAAATTCTATTGAACCGTCGCTATGCAGAAGAGCTGCCTTCTGACATTGAGGTCCTCCATCAGGCGTATCTCTGAGTGATACAAGTACCCAATCCACTACTGTTGAAGGATAGTTAGCAGTCCCAAATGCCGGATCTCCACCTGAATCATAGCCATCACCTTCATGGCCGCCATAATTCCATGGTGGAGCATTAAAAGGTTGACCAGGAGGAGAATAAATAGTATCACCGCATAAATGCTCATAGGCTTGACCCGGTAATACATGCAGATCATTCAGATCTGTACGCATCGGGATCGTGTAAGTATCTATACCTTCGGGATCAATGGCTGACCCTTCAAGGTAAACCCAGGTTACTACGTTAATATCATCGATAATGATGATTTGTTCGCATGTAGTCTCGTTGCCACAATTGTCCTCAATCCTGTAAATACGCGTAATGGTCTCAGGATTGGTATTGCCGTCTGAAATATCTTCTACATGAACAAAAGACAGTGAATCTAACCCGCAATTATCCGAAGCTGAACCGCCGGCAGTAACAAAGGCTGCAAAGTCGACATATGGTGGCGGTGCTGTGCACACGGCTATCAGACCATAGTCAGGGCAGGTGAGCGACGGAGCCTCGGTATCGTCGATAGTAATAGTCTGGGTGCAGGTGGTCTCGTTGCCACAGTCATCAGCGATCCTGTATGTGCGGGTGATAACCTCCGGACAACTTTCCCCATCGGACACGTCACCGACATGGGTAAAGGACA
>Ga0247841_10003959_pt1 | contig 26353 bp, 25 predicted proteins | sample LaCruzMarch2015__2_FD_192410 | JGI IMG/M metagenome (GOLD analysis project Ga0247841, IMG submission 192410) | Freshwater microbial communities from meromictic Lake La Cruz, Castile-La Mancha, Spain - LaCruzMarch2015_18m | ecosystem: Environmental > Aquatic > Freshwater > Lake | place: Spain... | reverse complement strand
CGCGGCCGCCACCTGCTGCTGGTGGCTCAGGAGCGCCTTCGTCCCGGCGACTGGGTCAAGCTGCGGGCCTTGTTCCGTCTGGCCCCGGATCTCCAGACAGCCTGGGAGCTGAAGGAAGAGTTGCGCCGGTGGTATCGAAGCGGAAGCTGGGAGCAAGCCCGTCAGAAGATCCAGCTGTGGGCTGCCAAGGTTCGCCTGTGTGGTCTGGAGCCCTTCCAGCCCCTCCTTTCCACCCTCCGCGAGTGGGGCGAGGAGATCCTCACCTACTTTCACTGCCTCTTCACCAATGGATCCCTGGAAGGGAAGAACAACCGCATCAAGGTGATCAAGCGCATGGCCTATGGCTACCGCAACCCGGACAACCTGCGCATGCGCATCCTACTCACCAACAAAACGACAAGGGCAACGGCATGAGCTACAGAGAAGAATCACAGTTATTGACAAAGAACCATCGTGTGATTGGGGAAGCAGACAAGAAATCCGGAGCTACAACGGCTCGCTCACGAACCTTTCAGGGGAAGCCGCTGACGCCGCGCATGGAGGATACTTCCTCCCACCAGATCGACGAGCACGACAGCGGTTGCTACCCAGGCAGCGATAGAAACCAGTGGCGTCGCCACATATTTCAAAGCGATGCCGACGAAAGCCCAGGCGATCACCGCAGAGTAGGCTATGTCACCCCGGCGGAAGGACATCGCGCTGGAGAGTACGGTTGCGATGGCCAACAGAATCACCGCCCAGATTTCAGGAGAGATGCCCCAGGCATTCCACTTCAGGAAATCGAGCAACTGGGTGGCATTGGCGATAGTGGCCACTGAGATCCAACCCAGGTAGATGCTGAAAGGCGTCTGCACCATCCATCTCTCGCTGGAAGGAACGTTTTCTTTTCCAATCCCCAGTCGCAGATAGATAACCAGGAGCGAGATCAGCAGGGCCAGCATGGCGAAGATGGTCCAGGCGAATTGTAGATAATGCCAGAGGAAGAGCCAGGCAATGTTAGCCAGGCTGCTAAAGGCGAACCAATAGCCGATCTTGACCAAGCGCGGGTTTTCTCGCTGGCTGGGCAGTGCTTGGTAGATGGCAAAAAGGAGCAGACCGATATAGATCAAACCCCAAATGGAGAAGACATAACCGGCCGGTACAAAGAAGACAGCAAAGCGGTCCGAGATGGCGCCAGTATTCTGCCCGTTTAGCGGCAAGGCATTGGCCAGAATGTTAATCACGATCACCGCCAGGACAGCGATCACGTTGACCCATTGCCGGACAAGATTCTTGTTCATTTCTACACCTCCGAAAAATGAGAATCAGTAGATCCCCGTAAAAGGATCATACACTCCTATAACTGGGAAAGAGGGCTCCTTATGGCAGGCATTGAGCAATGCACAAGGGCTCGCCTTGAAATCCATTCTGATGTTGATATAATTACATTGATTACTATCGATCCATGTGAAAGGAGATAGAATGAACGAGATTGTTTATGTGGAGGAATTACTAGCTTTTTTTAAGGCTCTTTCCGACCCCAACCGCCTGAAGATTGTCGCTCTTTTAGCCAAGGAAGCGCTCTCGGTGGAGCAATTGGCGGAGATATTGGGCCTTAGTTCTTCGACCGTTTCCCACCATCTTTCCCGTCTTGCCAAAGTCAAGTTGGTCGACGCCAGGGCAGAAGGCTATTACAGCGTCTATCAACTCCGCTTCGGCGCGCTAAAAGAGATGGCCCAGCGAGTTTTATCGCAGGAAATGCTGCCTACCGTAGCAGCGGAAGTCGATGCAGATGCCTATGATCGAAAGGTTCTAAAGACCTTCCTTTCGCCCGATGGGCGCCTGATGGCTTTTCCTGCACAGCAAAAGAAGGAGCAGGCTATCCTTCGCCACATCAATCAAGCATTCGAACGAAACCGGCGTTACTCTGAAAAGGAAGTGAACGAGATCTTGCTGCGGTTTAGCGATGATTCGGCGCGCTTGCGACGTAACTTGGTGGAATACGGTTTGATGGCGCGTGAAGGTGGCGGCGGCGCCTATTGGCGAGTAGACGACGACTCCTAACCGCTCCGGTCAGTCGTCCAAGGAAGCTGATCCAGACAAACATTTCCCCCGGAGAGGATCACCCCGATCCGTAGTCCTTTCAAGTTGATCTTGTCTTCCCAGAAGACGGCCAGGGGAACAGCTGCGGAAGGCTCGATGATCAGCTTGGATCGCTCCCAGGTAAAACGCATGGCCGACAGGATGGCATCCTCGCTAACCGTGACAACCTGCTCTACCAACTCTTTGATGATTGGAAAGGTCAGCGTTCCCAGGGAAGTCAACAAGCCATCGGCAATCGTCCGGGGGTGCACTGAAGGGAGGATCTGGCCAGCCAGCATAGAACGGTGGGCATCATCTGCTCCTTCCGGCTCGGCGGCGATTATGCGGGTTCCAGGCGAGAGCGCTGAGAAGGCAATGGCCGTTCCGCTGATCAACCCGCCACCACCCACGGGAGCCAGCACCATATCCAGATCGGGCGCCTGTTCCAACAGTTCTACTGCTGCCGTTCCCTGCCCGGCGATCACCCGAAGATCGTTGTACGGATGAACGATAGTGGCGCCGGTCCGTCGCACCACCTCCTCCAAGGTAGTCTCCCGGTCTTGTAGGGTAGGCTCGCAGAAAGTGATCTGCCCGCCATACTCGACCACTCCAGCTTTCTTCACGAGAGGAGCGGTTCGCGGCATGACGATGTAGGCGGGAATTCCGCGCATGCGTGCAGCAAGGGCCAGGGCTTGGGCATGATTTCCCGAAGAGTGAGTGGCTACGCCGCGTTCAGCTTCCTCCGGCAAGAGGGAAAAAACTGCATTGCAGGCGCCGCGAAATTTGAAAGCGCCGACCTTTTGCAGATTCTCCGCTTTTAGGAAGATATCGGCTTGGGCGAGATGATTCAGGCTCCTGCAAGTAAAAACAGGAGTGCGGTGCGCGAAGGGTCGAATGCGTTCCGCGGCTTGGAAAACCTCTTCCATTGATGGTTTTCTCGTTGGTTGATCCATCTCACTGATAGGGATCATAGCCAACAGAATAGCATCCGCCGGTCTGAATGTTCTGCCGGCAAAGCCGGACTTTTCCCGCATTCAAGCGCGCAGCAGGAGAGATAGGAACAAATAGACGGCGAAACCGGCAAGCAGGAAGCCGGCAAAGCGATTCACCCAGAGCAAGACTTTCACCGTCACGCGTCTCCGGATCAAACCTGTTACAGTGCTGAGGAATAGCCACCAGCAAGCCGACCCGAGGAAAACACCAGCTACCGTCCATCCGGCGCCACTATAGCCTGAACTGGTGCTGGCCAAACCGATCCCGGCAAAGACAGCCAGAAAAGCGAGGATAGTCATCGGGTTGGCCAGGGTCAGCAGGAAAGTGCTGGCGTAGGAAGCCAACAATCCTGAACCAGAACTGCCAGTCTTCGGTGCAGCTGGTGACAATAGGAAGATACGCACCCCCAGGTAGAGGAGAAAAAGCGAACCAACGAGCTGAATCCAAAAGGAGACTAAAGTAAGGAAGGATGCCAGGGAGGCAAGTCCTAGCGCTGCAACGGCTCCATAGATGGCGTCTGCACTGGCTGCGCCTAGTCCGGAAACAAACCCTTGCATCATCCCGCCATTCAGCGTACGTTGGATGCAAAGCAAACCAATCGGGCCCACCGGCGCCGCGATGCTGAAACCCAACCAGAGGCCTCGCCAAAATAATGAGAATCCATCCACAGTGAAATCCTCCTTGTGTGGATCCCCTCTGCTGGGTACCGGCGAAACCACAAGGATCACCAAGCCGGAGTAAGGGAGAGCGAGTTGCCGCTCTATCAGCGGGAAGCCGCTGGAAATTCTAAGGAAGGAAATCAGTGAATGTCAACCAAAACCTTCTTTTTTGACAAGGTTGGAAGGCCTTCTCTAAGATAGAGCAAATGGCCGAAATGGATATCGGAACAGCTCTAAAGGAACTGCGGCTCTCCCGTGGCATTATACTGGAAGAGGTGGAGCAGGTTACGCATATTTCCTTGCGTTACTTGCGTGCCATCGAGGAGAACAATTTCCCGGTAATGCCCGGGCTTGTCTACGCGCGAGCCTACGTGCGCAAATATGGTGAGTTCCTGGGCCTTGATCCTGAGCCTTTGGTCGAAGCGTTCAACCGTCAAGCAACCCCTCTTTATCAAATAGAAAAATCCAATGAACGTGTACCGACTCCCCCGGTGGAAGCATTCACGCGCCGCAGCAATCCCTGGGGGCGTGCGTTGGTAATTATTGGCATTATTCTGGTACTGGTGGTCGGGGGTTTGATCATCGCCAATATCCTGCTTCCTTCCACCACCCCGCCTCCCACTTTGTCTCCAACTGTCACTCCACCTTTTACTGTTTCACCCTCGATCACAACCAGCCCTACTTCAAGCCAACCTCCCAGTACATCGACAATCAGCCCGCTTCCCACCGGGAACGAGGTCGAGGTGCGGGTAACAGCCTTGGAAAGCGGTCAAATCTTGGTGAAAAGCGTTGATCTCATCGTCTTCGAGCAGCCCATGGAAGCCGGCACCACTTACACCTTTCGCCAATCGATATTCACCATCACTTTTGACGACCCCGCCAAATTCGAGCTGAGTGTGGATGGAAACCCCGTGGCTGAACCATTGCCCGCCATCTATCAGTACCCCGCTCCTTGAAAGGTATCGTCGGCCTGATCAACCTGGGCTGTCCAAAGAACCGCGTGGACGGTGAGCGGATCCTTGCCGACTATGCCCAGCGCGGTTGGGTGGTAGGTCAACCCGAAGAGGCGGATTTATTGATCGTCAACACCTGTACTTTCATCGAACCAGCCACCGAGGAAAGCTGGGCTGCCATTGAGGATGCTGTGGAGAAATGCCCAGGAGGCCGACGACGAAAAGTAGTAGTAACGGGTTGTCTGGTGCAGCGAGATCGTTCCGCCTTGGCTGAAGCTTTCCCGGAAGTGCGCTCCTTTCAAGATCTCGGTGAAGTGTCCCGTTTGGAGGCGCGTCAAGCCCCCCGACTGGTAACCACTTTTCCGTACGCTTATCTAAAAATTGCTGAAGGCTGCAGCCGTACCTGTTCCTTTTGCTTGATCCCCTCGTTGCGCGGACCCTTCCGTTCCCTTCCGCGCGAGTATCTGCTGGAAGAGGCGAGGGGGTTGCGCCAGGCTGGAATTAAGGAAATAGTCCTGGTGGCTCAGGACGCTACTTTGTGGGGCATCGACCAACACGGATCGCCGCGCTATCTTGACTTGGTAGCGGAGATCGCCGATCTTGGCTTTCCCTGGGTTCGTCTCCTCTACCTTTTTCCACAACGGGTGGATCGCGGATTTCTTCGCCGTCTGCGCCAGATCCCGGCGGTCGTGCCCTATCTGGACATCCCGGTACAGCATACGAATGACCGCATCCTGGGCCTTATGAAACGGCCGGGTGGGAGTGCTGAAGTGCAGCGCGTTCTGGATGCGGTACGAACGGAATGGCCGGAAGCGGCTTTGCGGACTTCGCTGATCGCTGGTTTCCCTTCGGAAACGGAGAGTGAATTTCAGGAACTGTATGATTTTGTCGAGAAGAATCGTTTCGATCGCCTCGCTCTCTTCCCCTTCTATGCAGAGGAAGGCACTGGAGCCGCCCGCTTGTCTGGGCAGCTCCCTTCCAACGAGAAAGAACGCCGCTACGATGCTCTTTGGAAGTTACAGGAGCGAATCTATTCAGAAAAGAATCAAGGGCTGGTAGGAGCGCAACTGCGCGTTTTGGTGGATCATCCTGATCCAGAGGAACCAGCAACATGGCTCTGCCGGTCGACGCGTGACGCTCCGGAGATAGATGCCTGGGTAAGAGTGCAAGCGCAAAGCAATGCCGCACTGGAGTGCGACGATACCAATAATATTTCTCCTGGCGCCTTCCTGACCGTTCGCATTATCCGAGGATTAGTTTATGATGTGGTAGGAGAACTCTTGAAGGAGGCATGATGGGCAAATACTACGGTTTCGCATCCAATTGCACCGCACCCCCGGTCGGTCCTTATTCTCCAGGAATGGAGGCAGGCGGCTTTATCTTTCTTTCGGGCCAAATCCCACTGCTGCCGGACGGCGCCTTGGTAGAAGGGGATATCCAAGCTCAGGTGAAACAATCCTTGGAAAACCTCAAGGGACTGTTGGAACAGATAGGCTTGGAAATGAAAGCTGTTGTGAAGACGACCATCTTTCTGACGGACATGGCTGATTTTCAAGCTGTCAATGAGATCTACGCGAACTATTTCTCCGCACCTTTCCCGGCACGATCTACCGTCGCCGTCTTGGCATTGCCCAAGGGCGCTAACATAGAGATCGAAGCTATCGCTCTGCGAGAAGAGGGCTAGGTCTTGTACGAGAGCTTCTGGGGTTTACGCGAGCAACCTTTCGGGACCACCCCGGATCCGGCATTCCTCTACCCCAGTCAGCAGCACGAGGAGGCTGAAGCCCGCATTCGCTACGCCATCCATTCCCGAAAAGGGTTGGCTATGTTGATCGGCGCAGTAGGGATGGGAAAAACGACCCTCACTCGCGTAGTCATCGGGAAGTTGCGAAATGCTCGTGCTGCAGTGTTGCTAAACCCCAAGGTTACGCCCGTTCAAATGCTTCGGGAGATCTGCTACGAGTTTGGGTTCGAGCAAGTCCCTCATTACAAGCGCGATATTATCTCGGTTCTAAGAAAACATGCCCTTGAACAATTGGAAGCTGGCGCTTCTTTGGTGGTAATCCTGGACGAAGCACAACTACTATCCAGAGATTGCCTGGAGGAGATCCGCCTGCTCACCAACTGGGAGACCAACAAGGACAAGCTCTACACTGTTTTATTGGTCGGCCAACCAGAGCTGGAAGGCCGTCTCCGCAAGATTCCCCAGTTAAATCAAAGGGTCGTCATTCGTGCCCGTCTGGCCTCTTTAGGCGAGAAAGAAACGACCGAGTACATCGCCCATCGTCTGCGAACAGCCGGCGCCCCCCTTTTCCCCTTTACACCGGAAGCCATTGCCGAAATATACCACTACTCAGCCGGGGTGCCTCGCTTGATCAACATGATCTGTGATATGTGCTTGTTGGAAGGTTACATCCGGCGAACAAAAAAGCTTGATGTGCAAATAATCCAAGATGTAGTGAAAGATTTGGGAGGTGTTCTCGATAATGCCAAGGTTTAGTGACTTGATGAAAGAAGAACGACGAGCCAAAGGGTCCTCTACCGAAAGCGCGTCCGCCAAACAACCGGTTGAGACCCTGGAGAAAGTGATCCTATTCCTGCCCCAACATCAACTGCGCTGGATCGACCAGATCGCTCGCGAGTGCAAGGCGCGAGGCGGCAAACAACTCTGGCGAGGAGAATTGATCCGTGGGTTGATTGAAGGATTTATCGGAGAAGACATCGATCTGGCGGCTGTCTCAACCGAACAAGAGTTTTCTGCCCGCGTGAAAGAATTGCTGCAATCCAGGTGAGTTCACTGATTATCGCTATCGATGGCGGCGCTGCTTCGGGGAAAAGCACTATTGCCCGTTCTGTTGCAGCTCGATATGAACTGGAGTACGTTGATTCCGGATCCTTCTATCGTTTTATCACCTATCGGCTCCTGGAGCAGCGTGTTCAAATGGAGGAATCGGCAGTGTTGGCTGTTTTACCTTCGATTCATTTCGAGTTCCGGCTGGGTAAGCATCATCGGAAGGGCCGCATTCTATTGCGCGAATTGCGATCTCCTCTGGTGGAGAGCCAGGTTTCTTTCGTGGCTGCGATACCGGCTGTTCGGGATAAGGTCAATGAGGCTTTGCGCCAATTGGTAGAGGGGAGACGCGCTGTAGTAGAGGGGAGAGACATCGGCACTGTTGTTTTCCCTGCTTCTCCCTTGAAGCTCTTTCTGGTGGCAGATCTGGCCGTGCGCAATCGACGGCGCGTCCGCCAAAGAAGGGGATTGGGTTTGCGTGCTGGGGAACAAGAGGTTCAAGATAACCTTCGTCTGCGGGATCGAATAGATTCCACTCGATCCATCGCTCCACTCCTGCCGGCCTTGGATGCTTTGGTCATCGACACCAGCCGGCTCTCGCTGGATGAGACATTATCTCAGGTCTTCTCTTTGGTAGAGGAGCATCTGGGTTCAGGTAAACTCACCCCATGTCTCCTTCCATGATTCCCAAAGTTCTTATCGTAGGCCGGCCTAATGTGGGGAAATCGGCTCTCTTCAACCGTCTGTGCGAACAACGTAAAGCGATCGTGCACCAACAACCAGGAGTCACCCGCGACCTGCTCATGTCTCGTGTCGAATGGCAGGGTCGAACCTTCATCCTGGTGGATAGTGGGGGAATTGATTTCCTGGAAGAGTCCGAGCTTCAGCAACGAGTGCAGAATAATGTGAAGGGCTGGATCGAACAGGCCGACTTGCTCCTTTTCCTGGTAGACGGTCAAGCCGGACCTCAGTCATTGGACGAGGAGGTCTCCCGTCTTCTTCGACGAAGCGGGAAACCGGCGCTGTTGGCTGTCAATAAAATCGACCACGCCTCGCAACTGCCGAGAAGCCTTGATTTCTTTTCCTTGGGATGGTCTGATCCGATCCCTGTATCCGGCCTGAACAGCTTCAATGTAGGCGATTTGCTGGATGCAATTGTGGAAGGCTTGCCCCCCCCGGAGGGTTCTCCCCAAGAGGTGCCTCTGGAGAAAACGCTCGTTGGGAGCATCGCCATCGTCGGCCGTCCAAACGTCGGAAAGTCCTCTCTGCTGAACGCTTTGCTGGGCGAGGAGCGGTCCATCGTCAGCACCCTGCCTGGAACCACGCGCGATGTGGTGGACATCATCTGGCATGCCTCTTTCGGCGATGCTTTGCTGGTTGATACCGCCGGCATCCGGCGTAAAAGCAGGGTAGGGGAGGATGTTGAATATTATAGTGTTTTGCGGGCTACCAAGGCGCTGGAACGGGCTGATTTGGCCTTTCTCGTCCTGGATGCCAATGAGGGGATTCTGGCTCAAGACCGCCGCATCGCCGGGTTGATCCAAGACGCGAACAAGGCTTGCCTGGTCCTGGTCAATAAAGCCGATCTGGTCGATCTTGGCGGAGAAAAATGGCAACGCTTCCTTCCCTTCCTACGGCGCGAATTGGATTTCCTCCCCTTCGCCGAGGTTCTCCCGGTTTCAGCCCTGACCGGTTGGAACCTGAAGGGGATCCCTTCACTTACCTCCACCATCCTGAACTCTTACAATACAAAGGTTACCACCGGCGTATTGAACCGATACCTGTCAGAGATTCAAGAGGCAAATCCACCGGCTCAAGCCCCGGGGAAAGCCTTCAAGATCTTCTATGCGACGCAGAAGGGAACTGCACCGCCGAACTTCATCTGTTTCGTCAACAAGCGGGAAAACCTTCATTTCTCATACGAGCGCCACCTGCACAATGAGCTGCGCCAGAAGCTGGGTTTGGTGGGAACACCGATCCGCTTGCAGTTCCGCTCTCGTCTTTCTCGAACCAAAGGGAAAGACTGAGAACGATCCCTCAGCCATCTGTAAAGAATACCCCCCCTTCCTTGATCGGGATTCGAAAGCATGATAGGATTTATTGGTGGTCGGGGCGTGGCGCAGCTTGGCTAGCGCACCTGTCTGGGGTGCAGGTGGTCGGAGGTTCAAATCCTCTCGCCCCGACCATTAAATAACTCGACACGGTGAGGGATTATGAGTGAAAATTTTGATCTGATCATCGTGGGAGCTGGTCCCGCCGGTATCTTCACAGCTCTTGAACTGACCCGACAGAACCTTCCCCTGCGCATCTTGCTTTTGGAAAAGGGCCAGGAGCTGAATGAACGCTCCTCATTGACCTGCGGTTGGGGAGGGTCTGGCGCTTTCTCGGACGGAAAACTGACCCTGACCCCCGAGATCGGCGGGTATCTGAAAGACATCGTCGGCACTGAAGAGGCCTTGCGCCTGATCGAATATGTCGATCGCATCTACCTCGATTTTGGCGCTCCCACTGAAATCTTCGGCGCTGACGAAGACGCCATTTCCCTCTTGCACCGGCGAGCGGCGATGGCCAGCCTGCGTTTCGTTCCTGCTAAAATACGGCATCTCGGCACGGATAACTGCACAGCCATCCTGCAACGATTCCGTGATGACCTCGCCCCCAAAGTGGAGATCCGTACCGGCTGCCAGGTTAGCCGGATCCTGGTGGAGGAAGGGGTCGTGCGCGGCGTGCAGACCAGTGATGGGAAGGAATTTCGATGCCGCATCCTGGTGATGGCGCCTGGCCGAGAGGGGGCTTCCTGGCTGGTAGAGGAATGTCAACGCCTTCAGTTGACGATGACCCGCAACCCGGTCGACGTGGGCGTCCGCGTAGAGGTTCCCGCTGCTGTCTTGGAGCCGCTCACTACCGTCTCCTTCGAGGCCAAACTGGAGTACTTCAGCCGGTCCTTCGACGACCGCGTCCGCACCTTCTGCATGTGCCCCTATGGTGTAGTAGCAATCGAAAAGGCAGATGGAGTAACAACAGTTAACGGGCACAGCTATGCCAATCGCAAGACCGAAAACTCCAATTTTGCTATTTTGGTCAGCACTCGTTTCACCGCTCCTTTCAAAGAACCCATTACCTATGGCCGATATATCGCCCAACTGGCCAACCTGCTGGGAGGAGGCGTCATCGTGCAACGATTGGGTGACCTGCAAAGCGGTCGCCGCTCTACCCATGATCGGCTGGCGCACGGCATCGTCACACCTTCCTTGGCCGATGCCACTCCTGGGGATCTTTCCTTCGTTCTGCCCTACCGTCATCTGACCAATATCCTGGAGATGCTCCAGGCGCTCGACCAACTCACCCCCGGCATCGCTTCCCGCCACACCTTGCTCTATGGCATCGAGGTGAAGTTCTATTCCGCCCGGCCTCAGTTGACGCCCAGCTTGGAAACTGAGGTAACCAACCTCTTCGCCATCGGCGATGGGGCTGGCATCACCCGTGGGCTGATGCAAGCCTCTGCTACAGGGGTATTGGTCGCCCGTCGCATCGTCGAGCGTCTGGCCCAGTAGAAGGACGAACTCCTTTGAGCGTGACGGTTCTGGTCGGTCTTGGATGGGGGGACGAGGGGAAAGGGCGGGTTATTGACTACCTGGCGCCCTCGCACCAAATCGTGGTCCGTTACAACGGAGGAGCCAACGCCGGGCATACGGTCATCGCCAATGATGTGACTTTCCGCTTCCACCTGCTGCCATCCGGAATGCTGTATGCCGATAAGACCTGTGTCGTGGCACACGGCGTAGTGATTGACCTTGCCAGTTTGCGCGAGGAGTACGAGTTGGTGCGACGAACAGGCCCTCCTTTGGCAAAGCTGCTGATCAGCGATCGCTGCCATTTGGTGCTTCCCTACCACCGCCTGCTGGACCAATTGGAAGAAGAGTCACGGGGTCAAGAGAAGATCGGTACCACCGGGCGAGGCATTGGCCCTGTCTACGCAGACAAAGTGGCTCGAAAGGGCATCCGCGTTTGCGACATCTTTCGCCCTGACCATCTGCGTGAACTGTTGACTCAAACAGTGGAGGAAAAGAACCGCCTGATTGAGCGCGTCTATGGAGGCCAGCCTGTTCAGTTGGAGCCTCTTTACCAACAACTCCTTCTTGACGCTGAATACATACGTCCTTTCGTCGCTGACACCATGATATTCCTGGAAAAAGCCCTTGCTGATGGGCAGAACCTTCTCATGGAAGGAGCTCAAGGCACGCTGCTTGACCACGAAATTGGAACTTATCCATTTGTCACCTCAACATCTCCGCCGGCGGGGATGGTTTCTTTGGGCTCCGGAGTCGGACCGCGGCGCATCAGCAAAGTCATCGGAGTCGCCAAAGCGTACGCCACGCGCGTGGGGGCCGGCCCTTTTCCCACAGAACTGAATGATGAATTGGGCACTGCGATCCGTGGGCGGGGCAAGGAGTACGGTACCACCACCGGACGCCCGCGCCGCTGCGGTTGGTTTGACCTGCCGCTGATGCGGATGGCTACGTTTGCCAACTCGCCCGACGAGATTGTTCTGACTAAACTGGACGTCCTTTCCGGGCTTGCAGAACTGCGTGTTTGCACTGGTTTTCAGCTTGATGGCCAGATCGTGAAGGGGATCCCCGCCTTGGCTCTTGATCTGGAGAGAGTCACCCCTCTTTACCAAACCCTGCCTGGATGGGAAGAGGAGCTGGGAAACGCACGGGACTGGAGTGACCTTCCGCCCGCCGCCAAGGGTTATGTCTCCTTCATCGAAGATCAATTGCAGGTTCCTATACCGGTAATTTCGGTAGGACCGTCTCGAGAGCAAATAATCGTCCGGTAAAAAGGCCTTGCCGTGAGCATGCGTATACCTGTTGTTGCCGGAACCTTTTATCCCGGAGGCGCTCGCGCCTTATCGCAGTTGATTGGAGAGTGCTACCTGCACCCCTTGGGTCCTGGACTGCATCCTCCCCTCGCAGAAGGCACGGTCAGAAGGAAGCTTTTTGGTCTTGTGGTTCCACATGCTGGATTTGTCTGCTCGGGGCCGATTGCCGCTCATGCCTACAAGCGGCTGGCTGAGAATGGGTTTAATTGGGTTCTTTTGGCTGGACCCAATCACACCGGTAAGGGAGGCCCCTTTTCACTGATGACGGAAGGCGCCTGGGCAACCCCCCTCGGGATAATGCCCATCGCCGGGGAGGAAGGGCGAGTTTTCCTGGCCAAAATCCCCGACTTGCAGGAAGACGCCACAGCCCACCGCAGTGAACATTCGCTGGAGGTTCAAATGCCTTTTCTCCAGGATCTCAACCTTGATGCTCGTTTTCTACCGCTGTGCGTTTCATCTTTTGAATTGGAGGCTTTGAAGCGAGTTGGAAGAGCGATCGGTATGCGCTTGAAGGAGGAGAGGCAAGCGGTTTTCATAGCCTCCACCGACCTGTCCCACTATCACGCCCAAGAACAGGCTCATCGCTTGGACCAAATGGCCCTTGAGGCAATCCTCTCCTTGGACTCCGACCTCCTCTACCAGCGAGTGACTACAGTCCCGATCTCGATGTGTGGCTTTGCCCCGGTTATCTTGCTGATTGAGGCAGCTTTACAAGCAGGCGCCAACCACGTTGAGCTGCTTCGCTATGCCACCTCGGGGGATACCTGCAGCGAAAAGGGGCAAGTGGTAGGCTACGCAGCCTTGGCTTTCTCCTATCCGACATCTTCATAATTCCTTCACATACGCTTACCCACTCGTTTATACAATTGCGGTAAGCTCAATGCCAAAGAAAGGAGTGAGTCCATGAAACGAATAGCTTTGCTCATCCCCATCACCGTGCTAGCCGTCCTGTTGTTGGTCGGTTGCGCCGGCCCTGGGATGGGCTATTACTTTTCACCCTCTTCCCCCAGCGTACCTGCTGTGACCGATTCCAGCCCCTCTCCCTTGGTCCAGCCCAGCTCTCCGATCGTCATACCATCCTCTCCTAATCCCTCTCCGGAACCCCAAGGAATCAATGAGAGCACCCAGGATGCGATTACTCAAGCTGTAGAGAAGGTGGCTCCGGCAGTGGTCTTCATTGACACCAAGTTCCAGGGGCAACAGTCCACTGACCCCTTCGGTTTCCCTGATTTCTACAGCCCGCAGGAGCCACTGCCACAGGAAGGACAAGGCTCCGGGGTGATTGTGGATGGTGCCGCCGGCACTATTTTGACCAACTATCACGTGGTTCAGAACGCCTTGGAGATCAAGGTCACCCTTCCCGATGGGCGATCCTTCTCCGGCTCGGTTCTGGGTTCAGACATACTGGCTGATATTGCTGTCATTCGGATCGACGCAACCGGGTTGCCCCAAGCCATGCTGGCAGACACCACCAACCTCCGCGTTGGTTCATGGGCGATCGCCATCGGGAACCCATACGGGTATGAGAACACCGTCACGGTTGGCGTGGTCAGCGCCCTTGGCCGTACTATCAGCTCACCCGAGACCGGAAGACCCCTACAGGATTTAATACAAACCGATGCAGCCATCAATCCAGGAAACTCGGGCGGCGCCTTGATCAATATTCGTGGTGAGGTGATTGGCATCAACACTGCCATTCTCAGCTCCGCCCAAGGAATCGGTTTTGCCGTGGACATCAACACTGCAAAGAGCATCCTAAGCGACATCCTTCAATATGGGCATGCAATCAAACCATGGATTGGGATCACCTACAGCAAGGTCACCGAAGAGATAGTCACTTCTTTGAAGCTACCCGATATGGCCGGCGTGATCATTCAGGAAGTGTCCGCCAACAGTCCCGCCTCGAAAGCCGGTCTTCGCCAGAACGACGTGATTCGGGCAATCGACGGCACGCCCATCACAAAGATGGAGAATCTGCGCCAGATCGTGCAGCAAAAACAGGTAGGAGATCCAATTGCTCTCACCGTCTTGCGCGATGGTCAAACCCTTACCCTTTCGATGGTTTTGGCGGAGATGCCTTCCGAGCTGCCCTAGACTCCCCAGATTTCTCCAAAACAAATGGGAAAGAACGCGCTGGGCGGCACTTCAGGCTTGACATCCTTTTTCATCTAGCCTAAAGTTTCTTATCTCCCGAACGGAGAAGTTTTCGTAAGATATTGGAGGATTCTGAATGACCGAAGGTAAAGTGAAGTGGTTCAACGCCCAGAAGGGGTTTGGCTTTATCGCTGTGGACGGCGGTAAGGATGTTTTTGTACATTATTCGGCGATTGACGCCGGCGGCTACAAGTCCCTCGAAGAAGGCGAGCAAGTGAGCTTCGATATCGTCGATGGACCGAAAGGCCCCCAAGCAGCCAACGTCCAGCGGATTCAGTAGCAACCCTTTCTCGGTTCTCGGTCGTCCAGAGTCTCATTTCGTCTGCTTCCGAGAGACATGAAAAAGAAGCCGAAAGCGCCTTGGCTCTTGCCAAGGCGCTTTCTTTTGCCATGAGACCATCCTATCTGGCACTTTACCAAAACGGTGAATTGGAAAAGAGGGTAGGGGAGGGGTTGAGTGCATTGCGTTGCTGTGTCCTCTGCCCGCGCCGTTGTGGAGTGGACCGCACGCTGGAGGTCGGCGCCTGTCGTTCCGGACGCCTTGCCCAAATCTCCTCTTTCAACGTCCACCAAGGTGAGGAGCCGCCAATTTCGGGATCGCGTGGATCGGGCACGATATTCTTCACATATTGCAATTTGCGTTGCATATATTGCCAGAATTATCCGATCAGCCAGATTGGGCACGGCCGTACCGTCACCGCCGAGGGATTGGCCAAGATCATGCTGGATCTCGCCCATCGCGGCTGTCACAACTTGAACCTGGTCACCCCCAGCCATCTCGTCCCGCAAATACTGGAAGCTCTTCTACTGGCTATCCCTCAGGGTTTTCGCCTTCCCATCGTCTATAACACCTCCGGCTATGATGCCTTGGAAACTCTGGCTCTCTTGGATGGAATCGTCGATATTTACTTGCCGGACATGCGATATGCTGACGAACATGTAGCGTTTCAACTTTCCGGGGTAGGGGATTATGTAGCCCGCAATCGGGAGGCAGTGCGGGAGATGGCACGGCAAGTGGGGGAGCTTCAGTTGGATGAAGATGGGATTGCCAAGCGAGGCTTGATCATCCGTCATCTAGTCTTGCCGGATGGGTTGGCGGGAACGCAGGAGACTTTTCGTTTTATTGCCGAAGAGATATCTCCTACGACCAGCTTGAGTGTGATGGCTCAATATTTTCCTGCATACCTTGCCAGCGAACATCCCTTGCTTGGCCGATCGATCACGATCGAAGAATACGCTTCCGCTTCGGACTGGCTGGAAGAGCATGGCCTGGAAAACGGCTGGCAGCAAGGGCTGTAGGTTACTCGCGCCAGAAAGCCCCTGAGAGCGCGTTTTTCCTTCCGGATGGGATAGATGATGGCTTTCTCTTTGAAAGGCCCTCCTTTTTCCGCGTGATCAGCTGCTATTCTCCTCGTTCTTGATCCGAGGAGGTGCTGCGTGAGTGTCCGTGGAACGCACGATAGACATCGCGCAGTTGTCGGTCGGTAACATGTGTATAGACCTGAGTGGTGCGAATGCTGGCGTGTCCCAGCATCTCCTGTACTGAACGGATGTCGGCACCGGCAAAAAGGAGATCGGTGGCGAAGGAATGGCGTAAAGTGTGCGGTTTGATCTCGAAAGGCAGGTGTGCGCGTTGGCCATAGGCCCTCACCAAGCGCTCCACTGAGCGCGCGGTCAGGCGGCAATCAAGGCTCTGCTTTCCCCGTTCACTGTGGCTGATAAAGAGCGGGTGGTGTTCGTCGGTGCGTTTCCCCAGATATTGACTCAACCAGAAGACGGCCTCGGAAGAAAGAAAAACAACCCGTGCCTTTCCACCCTTTCCCACCACGCCAAACTCTTTGCGATCCAAATTGACATATTCGCGATTTAATGAAACCAGCTCGGAGACCCGTAATCCTGTACTGAAAAGGGTTTCCATCATGGCCCGGTCGCGCAGTCCACTGATGGAAACAACGTCCGGTATCTTCAAGAGGTCTTCCATTTGTTCAATGGTGAGGAAGTTGACCGATCGCTGGGAGAACTTGGGAAGTTCAACTAACTCAGGCGCCAGCACGGGAAGACGCTTCTGGGTGATCAGGAAACGCAGCAGTGAGCGCAAAGCGATGACATGGTAGGCCTGAGTTACCTTCTTCAGAGGTTTGCCTTGATCCGTGCGAAGGCGGGCAAGGTAGAGGCGATACTGCCGAATCGTCTCTAGATCCAACTCAGTGGCGTCTTTTGTGACAAGTTGCCGTTCATTCAACCAAGCGGTGAAACGATGAAGCAGTTTTCCGTAGGCCAGTAGCGTCAACTGAGAATAGTTCTTCTCGATTTCCAGATGTTCGAGGAACTCGCGCACCCACCCTTGAACGAGATTTTCTGATTCTAGCGCCATTTCTAAAGCTGTTTTTTTTGTCGTGTCATCGAGAGAGAATACTCTTTATGTCGGATAATATCATTCTTTGGATATGTCGGATAATGACACTTATCCGACATAGATGATTATACAAATAGCTCTCTTTCCTGGCAAGGCCTTCCTCGCTTTCCATTCTACTGTTCAAAATGCCAAGGGGAGCCTGAGAGAGGCCCCCCTTTTCTTACATTGAGACAAAAGTGACCGTCTACTTCTTGCGAGCCTGCTCGTGGATCCAGGGGTTCCGTGCGCCTGCTACGTCGCCGAAGCGGGTCAGCGAGGCCAGCGCCTTCTTCTTCATCATCTCCGCATAGCGATCATCCTCGACCATCGCCACGATCCGGCTGATGCTGGATTCACCGTCCACAAAACGCCAAGGGAAGCATCCGATGGTGACCCGCTGGTTCAGCAGCAGGTCGATGTCCCCGGCGATGCATTCGGCATGGATAATGCCTTGGCTGAAAAGCCGGATGTGCATCATCTGGTACTTATCCGGGGTGAAGCGCTCCTCCAAGGAGACACCGAACTTTTGGCGGAAAAAAGCATCCGCTTCTTTAGCCTGGGCGGGCATCCAATTGCGAATAATGGTGTTCATGGGATGGTCAGCGCTACCGCAGTCCACTCCGATCCAACGCAGCTTCTTGGCTTTGGCCCACTCCACGAATTCCACATCCGGGCCTGGATGCTGCACCATGTAACGGATCTCGTTGGCCGTGGGTTGATCCCAGCCATAATGGTGGAAGCCGGTGTGGATGATCAGGATATCCCCTTCCTTGACCTCTACCCGTTCCTCTACCTGTTTGGAGGTGTAGATATCGTAATCGGTGGTGCAATCGGAGAGATCCACCACGGCTCCCTCATGCACCAAAAAATCGAGGGAGAGCGAGGCGATGTCTTTGCCAGGCGTATGGAAGTGGATCTCCCCGTCGAGATGTGTGCCGACATGGTTGGATGTGGTCAGCAGTTGTCCGTTGGCTCCATTGGGAGCCAGCCGTTTGAAATACTTCAACTGCAGTGGCTCATAGGTCGGCCAGGGCGGGGTGGCAATACCGAAGGGAATAGTCAGGTCAATCAGTTTCATTGTTTCTCCTCCTTGATTCGTTGGTTGTCTCATCTCCGCTAAGAGTAGCGGCGTACTGCTGCATGTAAGCCTGGTAGGCAGACTGGAAACAATCCACGGGCGGCTGTACGATGCCGGCGCCGATCATTCCCACGCCTGGGTTCTTGTGGGCGATGCCCGTATTAATAGATGGAAAGATGCCGCTGGTCAGCACGCGGAAGAGGTCGATCCCGCTGGGGGTGCCGCGGAAGCCAAGGCTTGGGATCTGCCAGCTCTGGCTTTCGGCCAAGGTGATCTCATACATCTCCTGAGTCAGGTTCAGCGCATCCTGCGGGGTTCCGCCGACGAACTGGACGATGGCGGGAGCAGCGGCCATGGCAAATCCCCCCAGTCCGGCTGTCTCGGTAATGGCTGAATCACCTAGGTCAAGGGCTGCATCCGATTCGCTATATCCGGGAAAATAGAGGCCATGCACCAAATTGGCTGGTGCGGTGAACCAGCGCCCGGGCAGGCCGGCCAGTCGAATGCCGAAATCTGTGCCGTTACGCGCCATCGTCACCAGCATCGAGCTGCCCTCCACGCCAGCGGCTGCCTCCAGCATGCATTTGGCGGAAGGCATGGAAAGATTGAGAAAGGTATGGTCGTTACTGTGAAGAAAGCGGAGGGCTTCCGACAGTTTCTTTCGCTTCACCTTCAAGCGAACTAACTCAGGCGCCAATTCGCGGATCAAAAGTGAAGTGCCGGCGCGGTTCCGGTTGTGACCTTCATCGCCCATCTGCAGTGCCTGAGCGATCAGCACTCGAAGATCCAGCGGCCCATGACGTTCCATCGTTAACGCCAAGATCGGGCCCAACTCCTCAGCCATCCAGCGCAAATGTTCGATCACCTGAGGAGCATAGGCGCCGTAGCGCAACACCTTTCCAAGTCCCTCGTTCAATGTGCAGTAGGCGCGGTTGCCGAAGGTGCGGTTTTCTACCACCCATACCGGCATGCTCCAGGTGGTGACGCCCGCCATCGGTCCCACAGCGTCGTGTTCATGGCAGGGCTCGAAGGCTATCGCCCCGGAGGCGGCCAGTTGCTCGGCATCTTCCTCACTCGCCGCCAACCCTTCGAAGAGGATCCCACCGATCACCGCCCCTCGCATCGGTCCGCACATCCGTTCCCAGCAGATGGGAGGACCGGCATGCAAGAAGAGATCCTTGCGCATCCCGGGGATCACTTCTCCAGCTGACGAGACGCCTGTCAAGATGGGCTGTCCCCGCAGCAGACGGTCGACGGCTTCCCGGTTGGCTTGTTCGCGGTCGATGCGCAGGGGTGCCTCCCCTACTCCTTCCGCTCCAGCCACCGGCGGCCGCCAGTCCATCTGAACCACCGGCACGCCTTCCTGTCGAAGGTTCCGGGCGAAAGACTCCAGCCCAATATTGATCACTTGTAAGGTTTGCCCAAAAAGGTTAAACACGCTCATGACCGAACCGCCCGATGTTGCAGAATTCGTTCCACCAAGGAAGCAGCTTCCTGGTTTGAAGCCATCACCCGGCACCCAGCCCTTTCCAGGGTCTCCCGTTGGCGCTGCAGACCCTGCGGATCACCGACGGTTCCGGTGATGGAGGCGATCACCGCCAATCGACCTCCTCTGGCGCGAGCAGTCTCTTTTGCTCCAATCACTGCCGAGTAGATCGCCCCAGCCGGATCAGGGTGCGATCCATATCCTAAGACCAGATCAAGCAGTAGCGCTGCCACCTGGGGATCTTTCGCCTCCTCGGCGATCCGAGCGGCGCGGCCGGAAGGATCAATCATTGGGTGTGGCTTCCCTCGGGTGAAATAGTCGTCTCCCAAATCGATGATCGTGTTCTCTCGCGAGCGGGTTGGATCTGTTAGCTGTAGCTCCTTTTCCTTATGAATGTTGGAATAGATTGGACCTACTCCCGACTCCAGCAAGTAGATGGCTTCATCGGCCAGGGTACCCCCGGTGTAAAGCCCGCGGAGGAAGCACTGTTCATCACTCATTCCGGAGGTTTCCTCGATGGCGATCCGCTCCAAAAGTTTATCATCTAGGAGAAGTGGACCGGGTGTTTCCCCACGCACAAGGGCGACTGCCAAAGAGGCGGCCATGGCCAGACTGTCCGCAAACCAGAGGGTTCCCTCATTGAATTGCTGTTTTTCTCCAATGAAGCAGACCACCCCGGGTTTTCCGCAGGAGGCTAACTGGGAGGTGATTTTTTCTGCCACTTCCGGAGCAGGTGGTTTGGAGATCACCATGATAACCTGAGTCTGTGAATCTTGGGCTAACGCCTTAATCCCTTCGGCCATCATCAAACCGCCCACTTCCCGGCTTAAATCGCGCCCTCCCGTTCCGATGGCCTGGGAAACCCCTTCTTTTCTACAAGCGATGGCGCAACTGACCTCCTGAATTCCGGTGCCGGAGGCGCCAACAATGCCAATCGCTCCGGATGGCACGACATTGGCGAAACAGAGAGGTTTGCCGTTTAGCAATGCGGTGCCGCAATCCGGACCCATCAAGAGAAGACCGCGCTGCTGGGCTAGCTTCTTTAAAGCAATCTCATCCTCCACGGGAACATTGTCCGAGAAAATCATCACATGGAGTCCCTTCTCCAAAGCTCTTCTAGCCTCACCTGAGGCATAGGGACCCGGATTGGAGATCAGCACCAGATTGGCTTCGGGAAGTTGACGCAGCGCTTGCTCGAGGGTCCGTGGCTGGTACGATTCGCCTCCCTCTGAACGGGCGCGAGTTCCTTCCAGCAATGCCGGGATGGAGAGGATGCCTTTCTCGATCGTTTCTTCATTTTCTGCCAGGAGAGCGATCATCAGATCGTTGGGACCAACCCCTTCCAACTGATCCTTTGAAATGCCCATCTCGGTGAGGATCTCTCGATTGGCGGGTGTACCCATCGCCACGAATGCTTCCTGCAGGCCCGCCCCTTCCTTCAGCTCCAACGAGAGCTGCATCAAGGAAACCGAGTCGCGGTACTGGTCTTTCTTCACCAACAGCCGTTGCATCACTCCCCTCCCCTATCTGCTCTGTTCATCAGATGCCATCCTCTTTTGCTGGATTCCCAGCCAAACGCGCTCCGCGTTCAGGGGTAACTCAAAAAAATCAATTCCCAGGGCGTCATAGAGAGCGTTTCCGATCGCGCCCGGCACTGAGATCATCGGGTGTTCGGCCACCCCACGCGCTCCGTACGGTCCATCCAATTGTTTCGTCAGGATCGTGTGCTGGCTCATTTTCCTGGGTAGATCCTTGCTGGTTGGAATCTTGTAATCGACGAACCCGGCATTCAGCAGGCGGCCTTGAGGTGAGAAGCGGAACTCCTCCAACAAGGCGCTCCCCAGCCCTTGCACCACGCCACCGATAATCTGCCCCCGCAGGGATTGGGAGTTTAGCACCTGGCCGACGTCAAGGGCGGTGGCCAGATTCAGGACGGTGATCTCCCCAGTCTCCAAGTCGACCTCGATCTCCGCTCCATGGGCGCCATAGGTCCAATCCAAAGCCGGCAAGCCCTGGCCTGTCTCCAGGTCGAGGTGAGTTAATCCCTGAGCAATGTAGTGTCCTCGGCCGATTACCGGGCCACCGATGGAGTTTCCATTGGCGTAACTGTATCCCATCACCACCTCCCGGTAAGAAAGGCGCTCATCTGGGCGATGGGCAACATAAACCTCCTCGTCCTGGCAAACCAGCTCCTCCACTGGCGCGCGCAATACCTGAGCGGCTGTTTCTTTGATCTGTTGCAATGCGTCACGGGCCGCTGCGATCACCGCTTTGCAGCCCATGAAAGCGCCTCGACTGGCGACCGTTTGCCAATCATGAGGGGTCATGGCCGTGTCGCTTTCCCAGGGAACGTGAATTCTCTCGATGGGTACCTTTAGCTCTTCTGCTGCGCACTGGGCAAGAGCGGTGTAGGTGCCTTGGCCGTAGTCGGTGATCGAGGTAAGAAGGTCCACTGAGCCATTCTCGTTGAACTTGAGCAGAGCAGCGCTGGAAGTAAAAACAGGCATCGCCGGGGCTTTGTGCAGCAAGGCCACTCCCTTTCCCCGGACCTTGCCACCGGCCATCGCCCGCACCCTCTCTTCTTCCGTCTGGATTCCGCTCCAGCCGATCTCCTCGGCCACTTTCTCCAAGCAAAGATCGATACGTCCGGTGTGCTCGCTAATGATCTCTCCGGTAATCGTTTGGGCTCCTGGACGCAAAACGTTGCGCCGGCGAAACTCGACTGGATCCAAGCCCAAGCGGCGCGCACCGATATCCATATTCCGCTCGATCCCCCAGAGTACCTCCAGATGGCCGAAACCGCGGTAAGCAGTGCCGAATACCTTGTTGGTGTAGACCACCAGGGAGTCGATGTGACAATTGGCTACTTCGTAGGGTCCAGCTCCGGAATAGGAGGCTGCTCGCCCCACATTCACTCCATAATCGGCGTAGGCGCCGGCGTCCCAGATATATTGAGCGATCAACGAGACGATTTTTCCTTCACGGGTGGCGCCAGTCGTAAATTGGCTGTGCAGTCCTTGGCGGGAAGGGATGGTACCGAACTCCTCCTCGCGGGTCATGGTCAGTTTGACTGGATGCCCCCCCGCTTTTTTAGAGAGTAGGTAAGCCAACGGCTCAAGGTGGATACCGGCTTTCCCCCCAAAACCGCCTCCCACGTAGGGAATATGAACGCGGATGTTTTGATGAGGAATGCCGAAACAGGCAGAGAATAGATTGCGCACGGTAAAAGGTGATTGCGCGGAGGTCCAGATCTTTACATGAGAACCGGGCAGCGCTTGGGAGATGCAAGTGTGCGTTTCCATGGCAACATGCTGCACAGGTGGGTTGTAGAACTTGGCTTCCCAAACCAGGTCCGCATGCTCGAGGGCTTTTTTAGCATCCCCCTTGCGAATTTTCTGGTGGTGGGAGATGTTGGTACCTGGTTGAGGGAGAAAAACACCCTTCATGTAGCGATAGCTCGCCAACTCCGGGTGAACCAAGGGGGCATCCGGGGCCAATCCTTGCCGTGGGTCGAGCACGGCCGGCAACTCCTCCCAGACAATCTTCACCTTGGCGCACGCCTCTTCGGCGGCTAACTCGCTCTCCGCGGTGACTGCCACCACCGGCTCTCCCTGGTAGCGGGCCACTCCATCGGCCAAGATGTTTTTGTCGATCATGTAGATGCCGACTTTGTAGGGGAGTTCTCTGCCAGTCAGAACAGCTCGTACGCCAGGCGTCTTCTCCGCCTCGCTGATATCGATGGAAACGATGCGGGCACAAGCGTGAGGAGACTTCACGGTCTTTCCATAAAGCATCCCCGGTAAACTCATGTCGTGTACGAATTGAGCACTGCCGGTTACTTTCTCCATCCCATCCAGACGGGAGATCCCTTTGCCGATATATTTGTAATCTTGATCAGTGCTCACCCTAGTTCCTCCCCATTCCGAGCGACTGCTTCAATCGCCTCCAGGATCTGTACATAGCCGGTACAGCGACAGAGGTTGCCGGAGATGGCCTCGATGATCTCTTCCCGATCGGGGTGAGGGTTGCTCTCCAACAAACCCTGCGCCGATAAGAGGATCCCCGAAGTGCAAAAGCCGCATTGCACCGCGCCATGTTCGATGAAGGCCCGCTGAAGGAGAGTCAATTCCCCATCCCGGCCTTCTCCTTCCACTGTGCGAACACTGGCTTCATCTGCTTCCACCGCCAGAACCAAACAGGCGTCAACAGCTCGCCCATCGAGAAGTACGGTACAAGCACCGCACTCCCCTACTCCGCAACCTTCTTTGGCGCCGGTCAAGTACAGCTTTTGGCGCAAGAATTGCAGCAAGGTCATTTGAGCCGGCACTTTCTCGGTGTAGGTTATTCCGTTCACTTCAACGCTGATCGTGTAGTGTGGGGTTTCATCAAGCACTGGGCCAGCCTCCCTCCTCCGGGAAAAGAACTCTCGTCATTCTCCTCAAGAATACAGCGACCAAGCCGCGGCGATAAGCAGCCGAAGCTCGCAGGTCATCGATTGGGGCAATTTGAGCTTGAGCGAGAGTGGCCAGTCCGTCTATCAGTTTTTCGCGGCCACTCGCTCCTCGAAACAGCTCGTCGCCACCCGCCAGCAACACCGGGGTTGGGCCACAGGCCCCGATGCAAACGCGCATGGCGCCATCTCGAGGATTTACCCAACCAGCCAGGTTGATGGTTGCCAGGTCATGCCCCCGCACCCGCGCTTTCTTCAGAAAGACGCCCCGTCCAGGAGAAAGCAGTGGGATTTCTAACCGTAGGACCAGTTGTCCGGGTTGAAGGCAGTTCTTCTTCGGCCCCGTGAAAAAACTCTGGATCGGAATGTTCTGCTCTCCCTCCTTGGACGCAACAACCACAACGCCGCCAAGCACGAAAAGCGGAGGCGCCATATCCGCCGCAGGGGAAGCGGTACAGAGATTTCCGACCAGAGTAGCCCGGTTGCGCACTTGTGGCGTGGCTACGGTTCTGGCCGCATCCACCAGGAGGGGGCACCTTTTCTGCAACAATGCAGACTCGGCGATTTGTCTGAGGGTCACGCGTCCTCCGATGATGATTCCATCTTCACCAATGGAAAAACAAGCCAGCTCAGGGATGGCTTTCACGTCGACAATGCGTTCCGGGTGGCTCTTCCCTTCCCGCATTTCGACCAATAGATCGCTCCCACCGGCCAGGATCCTGGTATTCTCCTCTTCCAGAGCTTCCAGTGCTTCCGCCAAAGAGAGCGGTTTGCGGTACTGAAACGGTTTCATCTAGCGTCGATTTCTCCTCTCATTCGCTGGCTCTTTATACCATTCTAAGGCCTTGAGTTCATGGTTGAGAAGATGGGAGTTCCAATCTTTCGCTCGTTTCCCTCAAACGACAGTTTGGGAAGGGATGGTCTGACTGCATGCAATCTTCGGGTTCGCTATACTATCAGCAATTGTGAAATAACCTATCCGCGAGTTCAGAAAGGATCACGGTATGGAAAGCTTCATCTACCTCCCAACACTCAAGCAAGCGGTGATGATCCTTGTGGGTCTTTTGCTTACCTACCTTGCTGTCCGTCAGAAATATGAACCTCTCCTCCTTCTGCCGATTGGAATCGGCATCCTGCTGGTCAACCTTCCGCTCTCCCCCCTTGCCGAGACAGGGTCCTTCCTCGACCTTATTTTTCAATACGGCGTGGTCAACGAGTTCTTCCCCCTCCTTATTTTCATCTCCATTGGCGCAATGATGGATTTTCGTCCCCTCTTGGAAAAACCCTGGCTGATCATCTTTGGAGCAGTCGGCCAGATCGGAATCTTCGGCAGCATGATCGTCGCCTTACTTTTGGGATTCAGCCTCTTCGAAGCGGCCTCTATCGGTGTCATCGGCAGTGCCGATGGCCCGACATCGATCGTCGTTACTTCCTTGCTGGCGCCACAGATACTGGGAACGGTGACCCTGGCCGCCTATTCTTACATGGCTCTCGTTCCAATTATCCAGCCTCCCATCATGCGCCTTCTGACAACCAAGAAGGAACGAATGGTACGCATGGAAATCAGTACCGTGAAGATCAATGATGGGATGATCAAAACCTTCCCCTACATGATCGTGATCTTGACCAGTTTCTTGAGCCCGATGAGCATTCCACTGATCGGCACCTTGATGTTTGGAAATATACTGGCCACATCCGGCGTTACAGACATGTTGGCCAAGACAGCCAAGGACACCCTGGCCGGCTTGGTCACACTGCTCTTGGGCATCGCCGTTGGATCGACCATGAAAGCGGATATCTTTTTGCGAGCTGATACCTTGCTGATTTTTGCACTCGGTTTGTTGGCCTTCGCTCTTTCCACTGCCATCGGCATCCTGGTAGGAAAGGGGCTGCATGCAGCTGGCTTGAAGGTCAATCCCTTGATCGGGGCGGCCGGGCTCTCCTCATTCCCGATGTCCGCCCGCCTGGTTCACATCATGGGGCAGAAGGAAGACCGGCATAACTACTTGATGATGCCTGCTGCCAGCGCCAATGTCTCCGGCCAAATAGGTTCGGTGCTGGCCGGGGGTGTACTGTTGGATCTAGCCTTGCGTTTCGGAAACATCTCAAGCGTCTGGGTAGGAGTGCAAATCCTCCTTCAGGGGATGGGAAAGGTTCTTTTGGCGCTGGTTCTGATCGGCTTTTGCATCTACCTTTTGCGATGGGTGATGAACCGCTTATCCAAACCGGCCATCTCTTAGCCTGCCCTCTTGACTCTTTCTATCGCATTTTTTCCGAGTGTCGTCTTTCCCACTTGACCACTCACCCACTAGATCACTGCTTTTCTACCTCAAAAAGAGCAACCAGACCAAAGCAAAGATAGGGATCAGGATGGGGATGGAGAAGCGCCCCATATAGCCAAGGAAGGAGGGGCATTTCACCCCGGCCGTCTCGGAGATCGACTTGACCATG
>Ga0247841_10003958_pt1 | contig 26355 bp, 24 predicted proteins | sample LaCruzMarch2015__2_FD_192410 | JGI IMG/M metagenome (GOLD analysis project Ga0247841, IMG submission 192410) | Freshwater microbial communities from meromictic Lake La Cruz, Castile-La Mancha, Spain - LaCruzMarch2015_18m | ecosystem: Environmental > Aquatic > Freshwater > Lake | place: Spain... | reverse complement strand
TTGCTCAGGTGTCAGATAGGGGTTCTGGTGTCCACCCAGAATCATCCCGCTGCAAACCGTCAGCGACAGCGCAACGATACAGGCAATGGCGTAGAACAGTCCCATGATCGTCCTCCAAACAAATTTTTCACGCGTTACAATTGCAAATATAGCACACTTACACGGTTTTGTCAACAGGCAACAAATAATTTTGTTTAAATTTAGCTGTATCATGGGCTCAATCTCTTGAGCCCATACATTTTGAGAAATAGAAAAGAGGGGTCGCACGATGCTTCCCCTCTCTTGCCGCACCCGTGGGGTGCAGCTAGCAGTAGCCGATGATGGCCAACTGCTCCTCGAACCCGTGGGATCCGCTGAACCCACGGTCGATCATCTCGATACGATCCTCGATGAGGTCCTCGAGACGATCGGCGCTGAGCGTCTCGCCGAACGAGGCGTACTCGGCCACGATCTCACGGCCGATCTCCACGCGACGTTCTGCCTCGTAGCGGAGCCACTCGAACTCCGCGATGGCCGCGACGAGGTTGATGACCTGGGCACGGACCGGGGCGGTTCCCTGACGACTCATGGTCGCCTCCTGGTGGTTTCTCGATACAGAATCACTAACTTACAATTATAACTATAGCACACTTTTACTGTTTTGTCAATATGAAAGGAATAATTTTGTTTAAATTTAGCTGTATTAGTGACTCAATCTCTTGAGCCCATACATTTCTGGAAATAGAAAAGAGGGGTCGCATGATGCTTCCCCTCTCTTGCCGCACCCTTGGGGTGCAGCTAGCGCTCGATGCAGAAGGCCATCGGCCACCAGAAGTGCTCATCGACGAGCTCCTCGACGGCTGCGGAATCCAGGACCTGTCCGCAATTGATCGTGATCTCGCGACGAACTTCCGCGCGACGGGCAGCCTCTTCCCGAAGCCACTGGGCCATGTCAGCTCCCTCTGACAACTCCCTGAGCAATGCATTCTGTCCACGACGCATGGTAGCCTCCACGATGATTAATACGTTTATTATCACTAACCTATAATAATAACTATAGCACACTTTCAATGTTTTGTCAACAGAGAGAAAATAATTTTGTTCAAATTTAGATAAAAAAATACCAGACTCATCCCTATACGTGCAGGTCGCGACTCCGCACTATAAAGTGTTCCCTTTAAATGCGGAGCAAGCCAGATCGTACGTGTAAGTCGCCTGTCCTCCGTACGAGACTTCGGAAGGTGGACGACTTACACGTACCAATGCAAAACTGACGCACCAACAAAAAAAGCCCCGAAAAATCGGAGCCTTTTTAGTGTAGGGATCTGGATAAAAACCCCAAAACATTGTTGATGATAGGGTTGTCACAGATACCCTACGATGGTAATTATAGCGGAAAGATCAAGAGAAGACAAGAATAAGGAATAATGAATATGGAATAAAGAATAACAATCGCTTCTCTATTCGTTATTCTATATTCAAAATTCTAGATTTTCTCCAAACGAAAACTCCTAGACCAAAAGCCCAGGAGTTCTCTTTGAGGTTTCACCTATCATCAACACAAGTAGTATAGCAAACTTTTACGAACTTGTCAATAGCTAATTAAAATAAAACTTGCTTTTTGTGGCAAATGTGGTTAAATAGAATCATATGACCTATGCGAAAATTAGCGAAATAATTAAAGAAAAACAACCACAATCCACTTTTAATTTTCTAGAAAAAACATATGACTTATTAAAGGACGGCACACATCAGCTGTCCTTTATTGATCGCAACCGTGTCTATAATGCGGCTATCAACAGAGGCTACGAAGCTGCCAAACAAGGTGCCAGAACCGAATTTGTCTGTGCAACTATGCTTTTTGACTTAGCTGAAAAAGACGCAGCTTTCATTCCTAAAATTTTCTCTGCTGTCAGCGACAATGTGGCAAATTTTACTCATTGCTATATTCTAGCCAAACAACGCCTTGCTGAAGTCTCTCAGCTTGAACATAGCTACCGCACGGCACTTCGTTTAGCCACCATTAAAATCAACTTCCCTGCCATCTGTGCCGCTATGCTACACGAACTGCCAGTTCACTCAGAAACCTCAGTCGAAGAAATAACCAAACTTTTTGGAGATGAAATTGGTACGCTCGTCGGCAAATTTTTAAATATCCGTATTATTAAAACCGCCAATAGTAGCCAATACATCAATCACCTGCGCGAAATGGTTGTGGCCATGGCCAAAGATTTGCGCGTGATCATTATCAAAATGTGCTCGAATATCGATAGACTCGAACAATACGGAGTCTCATATTCAGTTGCAAAACTTCACGAAGTAGCTACAGAGTCAATGGAAATTTTAGCACCACTAGCCAATGTGCTGGGTATCTGGGAATTACGTTGGCGTTTAGAAGATTTAGCTTTTAAAATTTTACAACCAGAAGAGTATAAAAAAATTAACCAGCGATTCAACGAAGACGAACAAAAGAACCGGGCCAAATACATTCAGAAAATGATTGCGATAATTGAAAAAGAAGCTAAAAACGCCAACATCAAATGTCAGATTGAAGGTCGCTTCAAACATTTCTATAGCATCTATCAAAAAATGCGCAACAAAAAGAAGGGGTTCAATGAAATCTGTGATGTTTTTGCTTTGCGCGTAATTGTACCTGATATTGACTCTTGTTACCGCATGCTCGGAATTGTGCACCAACTCTGGCGACCCAAAAAACGCCGCATGAAAGATTATATCGCTGCGCCCAAAAGCAACAATTATCGCAGTTTACACACCACTGTTTTTGGTTTTAATGGCAGACCGACCGAATTTCAAATCCGCACCAAAGAAATGGATGATATTGCGAACTATGGAATTGCCGCTCACTGGTTTTATAAAAATCCAAAAACAAAAACTCCCAATTGGATGCAAGAACTTTTGGTGCAACAACAACAATATAAAGATGATGAAGAATTTTTGGATGCCTTCGCTTCAAAGCTTTTGCAAGATAGAATTTATGTTTATACTCCCAAGGGAGATGTTATTGCCTTGCCTTCAAAATCTACCCCGGTAGACTTTGCTTATGCTATTCACAGTGAAATTGGTCACAAATGTTCAGCAGCAACTGTTAACGATGCACCAGTGCCACTTGATACAATTCTTTCGACAAATGATGTAGTGGAAATAACTTTGAACCGCGATCAAGCTGGTCCAAAAGCAGAATGGTTAAATTTTGTGGAAACAAATAATGCCAAAAAACACATCCAAGAATATTTAGATCAGTTCCCAGTAGAACGTTCCTTCAGACTCTGATATAATAAGGTTACCTGTAACCCGTCACCTGTCACCAGTAACCAGAAAACAAGAAACATTATGATTAGCCTTCGACAACTAATTGATGAAATTCAAAAAAACGATCCACAAGCCGATACAACGCTCGTGGAGACTGCTTATAATTTTGCGAATGAAGCTCACGCCGGACAAAAACGCGCCAGCGGCGAAGATTATATTCAACATTGTTTATTAACCGCCAAGACTTTAGCTGAACTCCGCTTACCTATTCCGATTATTATCGCCGGTTTACTGCATGACGTGCCAGAAGACACAACTAGAACCTTAGATGAAATAAGAAAAATATTTGGTACTGATATTGCCAAGATGGTCGAAGGTATTACCAAGCTGGGCAAAATTAAATACCGCGGCATGGATCGCTACATCGAGAACTTACGAAAAATGTTTGTAGCCATGGCGCAAGACATCCGTGTTATTTTAATTAAGTTTGCTGATAGACTCCACAACCTGAAAACTCTTTACGCTTTGCCGGAAGCCAAACAAAAACGAATCGCCTTGGAAACTCTTGAGATCTATTCCCCTATTGCGAACCGATTAGGTATCGGAGAACTCCAAGCGCAACTTGAAGACGCTGCTTTTAAATACGCGTACCCAGAAGAATTTATTAATATTGAACAAGTAGTTAAAAAGAATTTCCCGCTAAAAAAGAAAACACTCGTAAACATGATTCGCAAAATAAAAATGCGACTCGAAAAAGATAATATAAAATTCTTGGATGTTTACGGACGCGCCAAACACTATTACAGTTATTATCGAAAATATTTAAAATACAATTGCGACCCCAAACAAATTTATGATTTGGTCGCCATTAGAATTATTGTTGAAAACATCGCTGACTGTTATACTGTTATGGGTGCTGTACACAGCATTTGGAGACCGATTCGTGGCCGCATCAAAGATTATATTGCACAACCAAAACCAAACGGTTATCAATCCTTACACACAGCGGTATTTGGTGACGAACAAGAAATTGTAGAAATTCAAATTCGCACCAAGGCCATGGATGAACAGGCTGAGTATGGTATTGCGGCACATTGGAATTATAAAGAAGGCAATAAAAGTACACGCGAATTAGCCTGGGTTCAAGATTTAGCTAATTGGCTCAAAAACATTAATGACAATGACAAGTTTTTAGAAGGCGCTAAGATTGATGTTTTTCAAAATAGAATTTTCGTCTTTACTCCACAGGGCGATGTTATCGACTTGCCAGACGGTGCCACTCCAGTTGATTTTGCTTATCATATTCACACTGACATTGGCGACAAATGTTCTGGCGCACGCATTAACAATGAGATTGTTCCTCTTGAATATAGAATTCGCAATGGCGATGTGGTCCAAATTATCACTGATAAAAACCGCAAAGGGCCGAATCCAGATTGGCTCAACTTTGTAAAAACAAGAACCGCCATTCAACACATTGAAGCGTACAAAAACAAAAGTTGGAAAAAATTCTTACCTATATTTTCAAAATAAAATCTATGCAAAAAAAATGGTTTATCGGGCAATTCATATTAGCTGGAGTTTTCTGTTTTATTTTAATATTTAATTTCGGAATCAAGCCCGCCAAGGCATACGTCGAAATGAACATTGATGGCAATTACTTTTGTTGCCCAGGTAGCAATACTCAAGCTTTTTTTACATGCCAAGACAATAAAGCTGCCGCATTGAACCTACCAGGAGTAACGCAATTTAGTAATTTACCAATGTACGATTTAAGCCATGATACAAATCTAACAAGTGCGGTAGAAGAATTTTGTAAAAAAAGCTTAGGTTGCTTTCCCAAAATAAAACCTACCTGCGAGGAATCAGTACAAGCCTGCACCTCTTGGACATACACTGCTTGGAGCGCCTGTTATCAAGAGAAAAAAACAAGAACAGTAGCAACAGCAACACCCGCCGGATGCACTGGTAGTCCACCAGACGCAGAACTAACCGAAGCGTGTTCAACCAGCAGTTGTTCTTTTGATGATGATTGCACTAGTGGTAAATACTGTAACACTTCGGCTGAACCAGATATTTGTTCCGCAAAACAAGCTGATGGCGCAGCCTGCACTCGACCAACCCAATGCGATGGTGGTGTTTGTAGTAGTGGTAAATGCGCTTCATCCTGCATGTTCGATAATAATTGCGCTAGCAATCAGTTTTGCGATATTACTGCAAGTCCAAAAGCTTGCACGACAAAAAAAGCCTCGGGACAAGAATGCTCTGCTGCTAACCAGTGTTCAGGTAAGTTCTGTAACGATGGTAAATGCGCTTCGAGCGCACCTCTTGTTTGTGCTCCTGCTTGCGATGCATTGCATTACTACTGCGACACCTTAGTTGCTCCACCAAGCTGTAAAGTTAAACACAGTGATGGTGCAGCGTGTGCCGCAGCTAATCAATGCGATAGTGGTGTATGTACTAACACTAAATGTGCACCAGCACCAGCAAATTGTTCCCCTGCTTGTAGCGCTGAAAAATATTGCGAAGGCACAACCTGTAAAGACAAGAAGATTGCTGGCGCTACCTGTACTGTTGGAACTCAATGTACCAGTAATTTATGTGATAAAGGAACCTGTAAAGTTACTTGCACAGATGACTCGGCTTGCACAGCTACAGAATTCTGTAATCTTACTGCCAGCCCAAAAACATGTAATACTAAAAAAAGTGAAACTCAGGCCTGCACAGCCGCCAATCAATGCGCCGGCGAAGCCTGCACAAACAGTCTTTGTCGAGCTAAATGCAACCCCGGAACATGTACTGCTACACAATTTTGCGATGCCTCTTCTACCCCCAATGGTTGTGTTCCTAAAAAAGCTAACGATCTAGCCTGCACAGTTGCAACCGAATGCTCCGGCGGTTATTGTACTAACCTTAAATGTACTTCTGCTGCACCTGGCGCCTGCCCTGGTGGTTGTCCAGACGGAAAATACTGCGCGGGAACTGCTTGTGCTGACAAAAAAGCGGATGGACAAGAGTGTTCAGACCTGAGTCAATGTACAGGGGGCTTCTGTAATAGTGCTGTTTGTGCTTCTGTCGCGATTGCAGAAAGCTGTCCTGGCTTTACAAAACAAGCAGATTGCGAAACAAAATCTCTTTTATGTGAATGGGTCAGCAATGCTTGTTCCTCAAAACCTGGGGTTGGACAGCCTTGCACTTTTAACGCCGACGATGGATCAGATAATTGCAGAACTGGAGAGGGAGCCTGTATTACCTACGAAGGAACTTTCCTTTGTCGTAAAACCTGTAGTGGCACAGATTGTCCTGCAGGCAACTATTGTTTTGATGCCGGCGGCGGTAAATTTTGTAAAACACAACAAGGAGATGGTGGGCCATGTACTGACGGCAAAGCTTGTGTCTCGGGTGTATGCGAAACCGGTAAATGTAAGGGTGGCGAAGCACCCGCCGGTCCTGGAATTGAAGGCGGTGGCACACCAGTCGCACCCACAGGATATCCTATACCGAATTTCCTTGGAGTAGATGATCCGAACCTTGTAGTCGGTCGTATCATAAAATATATTATTGGTTTTGTCGGAACCATTGCCTTAGTCACTTTTATGTATGGAGGAGCCCTCTGGTTAATCTCTGCTGGTCGCATGGATTATGTCACAAAAGGTAAAAATTATATGATCTGGGCAGCGGTTGGTTTAGCGATTGTTTTCGGTTCATATGTCATTGTCGGACAGATTTTCGCCATATTTGGACAATAATATAATCAATTTTTAGCTAAATTTAGGTCAACCTCTCTATCCATGGGGTTGACTTTTTTATACTTTGTGCTATAATGTAAGGTCGTAAATTACGCGACAAAAAACCGCAGTGGAGGATCCCATGTTGACGTCGATTGGAATCGGAATCGTAGTGGTTTGCTTGCTGGGGTTGTACCTCAGCAAGTGCCTGGTCATCACCGAAGCAGCGACTTACACGATCGTGGGTCTCTATGGCAAGAGCCCCACGAAGAGCCTCGTCCCGCCCTGGAACCTTATTTTCTACCCATGGACCCAAGTCATGGGTGTCATCACGATGGAGGTGCAGCGGTACAACATGCCCAACTGCACACTCTCCTGCCAGATGACAGACCCGAGCGGAGGACAGGGCATCGGCAAGCTTTCGACCAAGGAAGTATCTCTGGCCTACCAGTTTTACTTCTGGACGGCCTCCGAGATCCGCGCCAAGAACGCCACTGTCGTGATCCCTCAGGGATTCAGCATGACGCTCCAGCTGAACAAGTTCTTCGAGTACGTGGGCTTCCACGACACCAAGATCGACGTCGCCAGCATGGAGGAGGCGCTGAAGGACTCGCTCCAGGGAGCCTTCACCCAGCACAGCAAGACGCTGGAACTGGAGGCCGCCATCAACTTCCCCAAGGCCTCGCTCAAGGAGATCGAAGACGCTCTCCAGCGGGAATTCTGGGAAGAGGGACTGCCCGTCAAGGTCATCGCGCTGCAGCGTAACGCACCATTCGAGGCGCTCGACGCGCTCGGCAGAGCGATCGCCTCGCGGGCCGAGTCTCTGGCCTCGCTGCCGGCCGAGGTGGCCAAGGCCGAGAATGCCCGCCGCCTGGCGGTCATCAAAGCCAACGCCGACCTCGAAGTTGCAGGCATCGCAGTCGAGACCGCTCGACTCGAAGGAGAAGCCGCAGGTGCCAAGGTCAAGGTCCGCGTGGCCGCGATCATGGAGGCCTACGGTCTCACAGCCATGCCCCCTGCTGAACGGATGGCGCATTACCTTAGCCTCGAAAATCTCGAGGTCTACAAGGTGATGGCTGCCAGCCCGAGCAGCAAGATGTTCCTGGTGCCGACCGAACTTCTTTCGAGTATCGGCGGCGCACTATCACACCTCACCGGAGTCAAGCCATGAAACGGACCACCGCACTCGTCATCTCGCTGATGCTCTTCGGAGTGGGTCTCGTCCTCGCGGACAACCTGCTCGACTGGAGCATGGGGTGGAAAATCACGGTGGCAGTAGCGCTGGCACTCGTGCCGACCTACTTCATCGGACGTGGCTCCGCTACCGGCTCCGCCACCACCCCTGCCACCACCACGACCCCGGCCGCAGCCATCACCTACCCAGGGCTCGACAAGGCCTGGATCTGGATCCTGACCATCCTCATCGGCGGTCTGGTCGTCTACGGAGCCGTGTTCTGGGTCAGTGTCCCCATTCGCAACCTGGTTCGGGAAGCAGTCGCTACCCCGGACACACAGATCGTGGAGACCGGCTTCCCCCGGCACGACGCCAAGTACCCGGTGCAGGACGTCGTAGTCCCGTTCAACAAGATCTTGGCTGCCGGCAAGACCTACCAAGTCTTCAAGCTGAAGCAGGGCGACATCTTCCACGTCATCCAGCTCTCGGCGCCGATCAAGTACAAGATCGAGAACCCCGCCGTGACGGGGTTCGCACCGATCACCAACAACGTGAAAATTCGTGTGAACTACGATGGCAACCTGCTGATCGTCTCTTCGACCGGCAGGAACACCGTCATGATCACGCGAGAATGAGAAACCGCCCCGTTGCACATGCGACGGGGCGGTACTTTTTTTATTTAAGATTTATTTCATTTCAGCGGGCGAAGCATTCGGATAAAAACTCATAGAGTTGATAATTGTTTTAATGTCATCCCAATATTCTTTCTCTTGAATTTCTATTTCTAAGATACGATCACCAAGATCGATTGCGAACACATCAACAAGGGCCTCAGCTTTTTCTAGATTTCTATTTCGTACATTTTTAAACCAAACACCTTCTGTTCCACCAATAACAACTTTTTCTTGTTGATAATTACCTAAAAATAAATTTTCTGTTTGCTGTCTATAAAAATCTTCTAACGTATACTTTGTCTGCCAATTTGAATGAGCTAAAATAATGATTGAACCGTAATAAGTTTGGTCGTTGCTTCGGACTTCTTCACCACGAACAGTTGGATAAAACGCTGCTTGTTTACCATCTTCACCAGAGTCAAAAACAGCCCAATCTTTAGGAAAACGTAATTCATAACGATACGCTGGGTTAGTATATAATTTCCAATCATACACCTTTTTGGCAACCGCACTTGAATCCATTTTTAAACCAGTGTCCACTTTCTTGGCACAGCCAGAAAATGAAAACCCACACACAATAATGAGTAAAACAATGAAAAGTCTTTTCATACTAATTTACAATTTGATTAATAATCGAAGCTAATTCCTCCTCTGAGTAAAATTCTATCACGATCTCTCCTTGTCCCCCTTTTTTCTTAATATCGACTTTAGTATTTAATTTTTCTCTTAAAATATTTTCTTTATCTTCAACTTCCGGATCGCGCTTGGTTTGACTACGTGGACGAGCCGTTTGATTGCTTTGACGTGCTCGCTCAGCATCACGTACCGTAAAATTATATTGCATTATTTTTTTTAAAAAGTCTAGTTGTTCTTTTTCACCTTGTAAACCGGCAATAACCTTGGCATGACCTTCAGTAATTTCTTCTCGAGCCAATGAGCGTTGAATTTCAGCTGGTAAATCAAGAAAACGCAAGGTATTAGCCAATGATGATCGACTCACGCCCAATTTATCGGCCGCTTCTTCTTGTGAAAGATTATATTCATCAACTAATTTTTGATAGGCAACCGCTTTTTCTATGGGGTTAAGGTTGCGTCGTTGAATGTTCTCGATTAAAGCTAATTCTAGTTTTTCTTGTTCGCCAGCTTGACGCACAATAACTGGTACTGTAGCTAACCCAAGAATCTTTGATGCACGCAAACGTCTTTCGCCAGCAATAAGTTCATAACCCTCTGCTGCTTTTGTGACAACTAATGGCTGAATAATGCCATGCTGACGGATTGATTCAATTAATGACTCTAAATCTTCGTGATCAAAAACAGTGCGTGGTTGATAGGGGTTAGCTGCAATCTCCTCTACCGGAACATTTAAAATTTGATTTATATTATCGTTTAATAAAAAATCTCTATGCGGCTCGGCAATAGCATCTTTAATAACTTTTCTTGGGATGAGTGAATCTAAACCTCTGCCTAAACCAGTGATTTTCGCCATAATATTTATTTTTATAATATTTCCAATAATTCGCGCGCTAATTTTTCGTAAGCCTTGGCTCCCTTGGAGGCAGGATCATAATGCAAAATAGATTTGCCGTGGCTAGGAGCTTCGGTTAAACGAACATTGCGTGGGATAACTGTTCTAAAAATTTTATCTGGAAAATGTTTGTATAATTCTTGCATGACTTGATCTGAAAGTCGCAAACGTTTATCGTGCATGGTAATAAGTGCGCCCAATATCGCCAACTCTGGTTTAAGACTTTCCCGAATTAAAGAAATTGTATTCATGAGTTGGCCCAAACCTTCTAAGGCATAATACTCGGCTTGGACAGGAATTAAAACCATGTCACCAGCGACAAGTCCATTTACTGTTAAAAGACCCAGTGAAGGTGGACAATCAATTAAGATAACATCATAATCACCACGAACTTCTAATAATGCGTCCGATAAACGGAACTCACGACGATCAATTCCCACAAGTTCAACTGAAGCGCCAGCTAAACTAGGCGTGGCTGGGGCAATTCTGAAACCAACATGACCAGTAGGTTGCAAAACTTCTCGAACCAAACACGAACCTGAAATAGCTTCGTAAATACCTTTTGATAAATTTTGATAATCAATACCCAGGCCAGAACTGGCATTAGCTTGAGGGTCTAAATCGACCAATAAAACGTATTTACCCAAATGCGCCAAGTAAGCCGCCAGGTTAACTGCGGTCGTTGTTTTGCCTACTCCACCCTTCTGATTAACAACTGTAATGACTTTAGCCATAAATTATAAATACTTAGTAAATTATACTATAATTCTAGAGCTTTGACAACTCAAAAATATTGCATTATAATTGGGCATAGCTTGTAATTTTACTGTAAAAAGAATAGATGACGGGCGGGTGGCGAAATTGGTAGACCTGCCTGCCGGCAGGCAGGCACGCACGACTCGATTTTATATGTACTTTGTTTACGCTATAAAAAGTCAAATAAAGAATTATATTTACGTCGGACTGACAAACAATCTCTCCCGTAGATTAGCTGAGCACAACGCCTGTAAAGAACAAACAACTCGACCTTATGCTCCATACACACTGATTCACGAAAAGAAGTTCTCAACTAGACCGGAGGCTCGAAACTATGAAAAAAGATTGAAATCCGGGTCTGGAAAAGAATACCTAAAATCATTAGTAAGTTAACAAAGATACTAGATGCTGGGCGGGTGGCGAAATTGGTAGACGCGCACGACTCAAAATCGTGTGGGGTAACTCATGAGAGTTCGATTCTCTCCCCGCCCACCATCTGGTATTTTTTATTTATAAATTTCTTTAATAAATGAAATTGGTAGACCTGCCTGCCGGTAGGCAGGCGCGCACGACTCAAAATCGTGTGGGGTAACTCATGAGAGTTCGATTCTCTCCCCGCCCACCACGCACCATTCTCTATCGTTCAGGTGCGTGGCAAGCCACTATGGAAAAAGAACTAAGGTTCTTTTTTTGTTTCCTGTTTTACATATAATTCGTATCATCATCTTTTTGACTTATTCGTAAATAAAAAAATAGCGACCGCAGGAATGTTCCTTTGGTCGCAAGAGGGCTTAGGACTGACGTACGGGCTTGAAGTTGTCGAGAATGTTAGCACGCGCCCAGAGACGGATGTACTTCTCGGTCTTCTCGGACCGGATGGACTGCTTGAGCAAGTTCTGCGCCACAACCAGCTCCGGGAAGATCATCGGATCCAGATCGAGACGCAGGAACCGATAAAGATCTGGACCGACCTTGAAGGAGGCTCTCTGAACCAAGAGCTTGTCCGTCAGATCGAAGAGCATCTGCACCGCCGTGTCCGTGTTCGCGGGATCAGGCCGCACGCGCGCCTTGAAGATGTCGATCTGATCGAGGGCATGCAGCGCCAGGTCGTGATCAACGATCGTGATCGTGTTCACGCGCGCCATCACTCGACGCCGTCCATCGGTGCTGGTGAAAGTCACCTGCGTCCGCAGACGACCCTTGGCATCGAACAGATGCGGGAAAACGTGCGAGGTGACGTAGCCTTCGCGCGCGCGACTGGCTTGCACCAACGTTTCATTCAACGCGAACACCTGGTTCACGATCTCGTCGTTCAAAGCACAACGCGCCTTTTCGGCGTCCATGACGCGGTCTAGCTCTCTCTTCAAGGTATCGCGGTTCCGCTGTTCTTCCGCCAGCTGTTCACGCAGTTCATCACGACGACGCGTCAGCTCCGGATCCTTTTGCTCGAAAGTGTCGATGACCGCGTGGATCGCTTTCTCCCGCTTGGTCCCGTGCCGCGTGAGATGACGCAGCTCGGATACTGCCTTCTTGTAACGATGATGCCAGGTTGTCCAAGAGCCGCGCGCCTGAGCTTCGAGCTTCTTCAGCTGCTCGAGCTTCTTGTCCAGTGCCGCAAGACCTTCTTGCAGCGTTCCGATAACTGTTTTCTTTCCTTGTCCCATGAGAAACCTCCATAACTCCACGGTGGAGAGCAGAACTGCCTAGATTAATCTAATTTCAACGACTTGTCAAACGTAGGACTTGCAGAAACACTAAATTTGCCCTATAATGTGGTCACAACTTAATTAGTGCCATTGTCGCGGGATAGAGCAGTTGGCAGCTCGCCAGGCCCATAACCTGGAGGCCGCAGGTTCGAGTCCTGCTCCCGCTACCAAAATCAACTTTCTTAAATATATATTGAACCAGGGTAGCTCAGTCGGTTAGAGCGAGGGAATCATAACCCCTAGGCCGGCGGTTCGATCCCGCCCCCTGGTACCAAGTACCACTCGCTGCGCTCGGGTACTTGGCAAGCCAGGTTTCAGGGGCAAGCCAAATTGATTAGGCGCGGTGACCTGGTAAACCACGACGCATTATGAGATTCATTTTCGACTTCATTATAATTTTAATTCTTCTTCTGTGCGCTTATTGGATGTATGTTATCATACGTTCTTTTTTTATTAAGAAAAATAAAAAAATTAAAACAAAATTGTGGCGAATTATTATTGTCATTGTGCTGATTCTAATCTTTGGTTCTGTTTTTTATGGCAGCTTCATTGAGCCACAACTCATCAAGGTTAAAAAAACATCCGTTAACCTCAACAAAACACCAGAAACAGAAACCATCAAAATAGCCTTTATTACTGATTTACATGTCGGACCGTACAAACAAGAAAATTACGTTGAAAAAATTGTAAAAAAAACACTCGCTGAAAAACCGGATTTAATTTTGCTCGGTGGTGACTTTCTTTACAACGAAGAACAAGAAGCACAATATTTGACTCCTATAAAACAATTAGCCGAGAACTTTCCCGTGTTTGCTGTAACTGGCAATCATGAATTTAACACAGGTAAATATGACGATGAAAACCTAATCGACAGAACAAAATTGTTGAGACAACTTTTTACTGATTGGGAAATACAAATTCTTGATACTCAAATGGTTCCACTAACTCTTCAAAACAAGAAGATTGATTTGTATGGTGTTGAAGATCTTTGGACAGAACGAGCTGATCTAAAAAAACTCATCGATTATGTCACGCCCAACAGGCCCAATATTTTGCTTTCCCACAACCCAGACATTATTTTAGATCCATTACATGCCCAATTTGATTTGATCATTTCCGGACACACCCATGCAGGACAAATTCGATTGCCTTATATCGGGTCAATTCCCGGTGTGCCTACACAGCTTGGCAGGAAATATGATCATGGCTTATTTAAGTTTGATAATAATTATCTCTATATTTCGGCTGGTCTCGGTGAATCTGGGGTGCGCGCACGCTTTTTTGATCCACCAGAGCTTTCGATAATCAATTTGGATTTATAAAAAAATGTACGTCCGGACCACATGGTCCGTAGGGAACAAAAATTTTTGTTCCCTACAACGCGGATGCGTTGTAACGTACATTTTTTTATTTTATCAACGTCTGAAATTTTTTAATTGTTGTTTCCCAAGTAAACTGCCGTGAGCGTTGCTCACCCAATAAAATTAATCGCTGACGGACAAGCTTATCTTCCAAAACTGTTTTTATTGCGTGCCTAATATCATTTATGTCTTCGGCGTCCACAAGCAAAGCTTCGCCATTGCTGGCGATTTCTTTTAACGATGAATTATTTCCAGCAATGACTGGGACTCTAAGAGCCATAGCTTCGAGCATAGGGAAACCAAACCCTTCGTAACGAGAAGGAAAAACAAAAGCTTGAGCATTTTTAAGTAATATATTTCGTTCGCGATTACTAACCTTACCGATGTATTTGACTTGGGCTTTTGGGAAACGATGATTAATATTGGTTAAATACTGAAAAATAGGTTGGAATTTCCAGCCACGATTCCCAGCTAAAATTAAATTGATATTGCTTTCCTCATTTTCAAATAAATAGTTCGTGAAAGCTTTAATTAGGTTAAGAATGTTTTTTCGCGGCTCAATCGTACCTAAATAAAGAACATAATCATTTTGAATATCAAATTTTTCTAAGACCTTTTTATTCTCTTCTACAATATAATTGTCTTTGATAATAACGCCAGGATAAATCACCCTTATTTTATCAGGATCAACTTTGAACAGACTCAGGATATCGTCGCGCGTACTTTGCGAAACAGTCACAATTAATTTTGCTTTGCGTAAACTGAGCGGCACTAGAATTTTTGTCGAAAACCACTGACGATCCGGAAACCATTCAGGATGCAAATAGATCGCTAAGTCGTGCATAATCAGAATCGACTTTTTGCGGTAAAACAAAGGGATTATATTGGCTGGGAATATTGTTAAGTCCAGCTTTTCTTTTTTTAAGGAACGGGAAAACCGAAAATGATTGTCATAAAGAGGGATTTTTGATTCATGCCGAAACAGTTTGATGATACGGACGCGATCATTATTCCCGCGAACCTTATGAATTGTTTCTGGGCTAATATCGCTATGAAAAAAAAGGACGAAGTCGTTATGCTCGTCCATGGCTAAAAGATTTTTTACAAAATGATAAACGTAACGTTCCACTCCAGCGCCGCGGTTGGCATGAACATCGTAAAAATTTCGACAGTCAATGCCGATACGCATATATTTATTTCCACGAATAATTATTGAAGACCCAGTCAGCAATCACTTTAACATCCTGAAAACGATTTTCGATGCTATTGCTATTCAAAACCGTAATAATGACAGAATGTTTTTCTCTTTCAATTTCAACCGTCAAGCAATATCCAGCTTCTGGTATATAGCCAGTTTTACCTCCAATGAGCTGATACCCATATTGCTTGCGATTCAAAAAACTATCTAAAAGAATGTCTGTACTGGTAACTGTTCGACTCTTAGCATTATTTATAACTTTAAAAGTATCTTTATTTTTTGTTACGGTCGATTGAATCTTAGTTTGATTTAAAGCTGTGTACAATAAACGTGAAATGTCGAGCGCTGTTGATTGATTTTCGACCGACAAACCTGTTGGGTCGGAAAAATTTGTATTATACATTTGCAAATCCTTAGCTTTTACATTCATTTTAGTCACAAACTCTTCTTGTGAAAACCCCAACGCGCGTATCATGGCCATAATTGAATTATTGTCTGAACTAATCAGGGCTGCATTCCATAAATCTTCAAAAGAAACTTGTTCTCCACGATAGATATGAGCAAAAGCGCCATAGGTTTCGTCAGCCTGATTCATTTCTACTGTTTTATTCCAATCTTTTACATTATCCAAAACAACTAATGCCGTCATGAGTTTAGTAATACTAGCAATAGGTTGAACTGAATCAACGTTTTTTTGAATTAATATTTTTCCGCTTGTGACATCTATGGCCACATATTTTTCAGCTGTTGCTTCTAGCCCCACATTTTCTGGATTAATTCTAACTGGGGCAGAAACGCTCGTAACTTGAGCCACATTAAAAAAATCACGATCAGTAGGGTAAGCGCTACTGAACGGATTTAAAAATAATAAAACTAATAATAAATTTGTGAGCATGGCTAACTTTGAGCTAAATATGTTTCTAAATTAACAGCCTGATGCAAACGTTCATAATCTGATAGTTCCTTAACACTATTGATTCCCAAATACTTCAAAAAATCAGTGGTGGCTTCATAAACAGTGCGCATCTTATCTCTTTCTTCAATGACATTTATAAGACCTCGGATCAATAAATTCCTTATAATGAGGCTACAATTTACTCCACGGATTTGTTCGAGCTCGGCTTTTGTAATTGGACCACGATAAGCAATAACCGTGAGAGCCTCGAGAGACGCTGGGGTTAACTCCCCTGTCATATCTTCTTTTAAAAATTGTTTAACAAGCGCACTAGCTTCGGCGTTACTAACAAATTGGACAGAATCTCCGGCTTGAATTAATTGTAAACCACTTTCAGGATTATTATATTTTATTTTTAATTCTTCGATGATCGCAGTAACTTCTTCGAGTGTTGTTTTTTCACTTTGTTTTTTTAGGAAATTGACTAGACTGCCAAGCGTCATAGGTTTTGGGGAGACAAAGAGCAAACTTTCTATTTTTGTTTTGAGCATATTACAATTTTTCGATTAATATATCGTTAAAAGATCCATGTTGTTTAACTGTCAGATGTCTTTGCTTTAAAAGCTCTAGAATAGCTAAAAAGTTTATAATGATTTCAGTTCGATTTTGTGAATTACCAATTAAATTATGAAATTTAATATTCTTTTGAGCTGAAATTATATCCTTAAGTTCCAAAATCTTTTGCTGAAGACTAATTGTCTTTTCAACCATTTGACGTGGCAACTTAACGAGAGGATCCAACCGCTTTAAAACGACCAAGAAACAATCTTTCAGCGATTCAACATTAACATTTGGTGGTGGCGAAAATTCAATTTCTGTTTTTGCTGGTGGACGAGTACGCGAGAAAGAAAATCGTCCCTGCTTAATCATCTCATCGATCTTTTTTGAGGCCTCAATAAACTCTTTATAAAGTTTCAGTTGAGTTTCTAAACTTTCTTCCTCTACTTCTGCCTCGAGATATGGCAACAAGGCTCGCGACTTGAGCAAAAGAAGGCGTCCGGCGATAACTAAAAAGTCAGCTAATTCCTCTGGTTCTATTTCAACTAATTTTTCTAAGTATTCAATGTATTGCTCGGTAACTTGCGCTAAAGAAATTTCTGTAATGTTCAAATCTTCTTTTTCGATAAGTTGGAGCAGCAGGTCAAGAGGACCATTAAATTTTTCTGAGGTTACTTTGTATGACATGTTTTTAAGAAATTTTGTATTTTTTGTTTTGCGATGACCATTTGTGTCTTCAACTTTTCAGGGGTTTCATTTTTAAAGACATATACAAATGGTAAATCTATATTTTTATGTAGCGGCTTACGTCTAAAGTAATTTTCGATTGCCTCAGAGCCACGATATTTTCTTTTTTTATTGTCGGCCGAGAGTCGAGCGAGAATAATTTTTTCAGGAACATTTATTTTTATCCAAACAAGCGGAATCTTATAAAATTTGTTCTTAGCTAAAAATTCTTTGACAATTTCCGGACGCGCGCAATCACCGTCCATAGCGATTCCACATTTTTTCTTAAGCAATTTACTAGTTACCAATATCATCACTTCGACTGCCTTACCCGTGTTATATCCCAACTTGAACAAATACGCGCGCATCTCGTCCGTCGAACATCTAACTAGACCAAAGTGGCGGGACAATTTCTTGATAATAGTAGTTTTCCCAGAACCGATTAAACCGACAGGGCAAATTAAACAATAATTTTTAGTTGGTCGATCAAGCTTATTTAATTTGATAAAGTCTTTGGCAATTTGTTCTAGTTTACTCTTTGGCAAATCCTTACCTTGATTTTTGAATTGCGCCATATTTATTTCATCGGTAACTTTAATTGCTCTCCCAACATTTTTCTGGTTGTTTTTAGGCCAATATCTGTCAACTTAATTTCTGTAATGAACCATTTGTGCGGCGTACGTAGCCCGTAGCCGACAAGCAGCTCGCGATCGATGAGGCTCTCGATGCTTTGAGTAATTATTTTTGCACGTAATTCCTTTTTGGATTTAGCAGCAGAATCGTAAAAACTCAAAAGCACCTCTCTGTTCAGTCGATATCCCTTGGCATTAAAGCAGGCCCGTAGGATATATTTTTGTAAATTGGAGAGCCTCATAAATCTGATCGAATTATGAACGGCTATTTTTAGGCCTTATTCAAAGTTTCATCTATTCTAGTACGATCTCGTGGGAAAAGTGTTGCTTTCTTAATATTATCAAGTCCAAGCAATTGCCAAGTTACACGTTCTAAACCCATACCAATACCACCTTCAGGGGGCATGCCGTATTTAAAGGCTTGCAAATAATAACTATAACCTTCTGGCTTTAAACCAAACTTGATCATGTTGTTAACCAACTTTTCATATTCATTGATACGTTGCCCACCAGTAACGATTTCTGTTCCGCGGAACAAAACATCAAAACTGCCCGTGAATCCTGGGTCAGCCGGATCTTCGTAAGTATACATGGGGCGCTTGGAAACTGGATAATGAGTGATAACCAAAAAATCTGAGTTCCATTTTTTCTTGGCATACTCACAAATTTGTCGCTCTTGATGGGGCTCCAAATCCGGTTCATTCAAACATCCTTTTTCATTATATTCATCTTCAAGAATTTTTTGCGCTTCTTTTAATTTCATTTGTGGAACTGGATTTACAAATTCTGGTAGTTGCACATTCAATGCCTTAATTTCTTCGGGACAAGTTTCTTTAACGTTCGCAATCATAGTCTGCAAAGTGCCATAAACCATGTCCATAACGTCGTGATAATCATTAATGTAACCCATTTCAAAGTCCAAACTTGTATATTCGTTAATATGACGATTAGTGTCATGTTCTTCCGCGCGATAAACATTACCAGTTGTGAAAACACGTTCGTAAACACCCACCATCATTTGTTTATAGAATTGAGGGCTTTGACCCAAATAAGCTTTTTTACCAAAATAATCAACCGTAAAAACATTGGCGCCGCCTTCTGTTGCTCCGGCCACTATTTTTGGTGATTGAAATTCCGTAAAATCATTAGCCATTAAATGTTTTCTAAAACCTTGAACCAAGGCTGTTTGAATTTTGAAGATCGCGCGCTGTTTTGAAGCTCTCAAATTAAAGGGCATGTTGTCGAGATACGCATCCATATTCAGTTCAGCATCCAAATCATAAGGTAAAGTTTCAGCAGCTGCTAAAATCTTAACTTCTTTTGCCAAAACTTCGACAGTACCAGTTGCCTGTTCAAGATTCTTTTGTTTTTCTCCACGTTCGTTAACAATACCGCGAATTTCTAAAACATATTCTGGTCGTAATTCTCCAACAATTGCTTGCGTTGCTTCATCTAATTCTGACGGAACCAAAACAACTTGGACTATGCCGCTGCGATCGCGCATATCAAGAAAAACAATCTTGCCCATGTTGCGTCTGGCGTTAATCCAGCCTTTAATTGTGATTTCTTGACCAACTTTTGAAACAGTTTCTTTGTTTAATATTCGTTCCATATTTTGTAACCAGTCACCGGTAACCAGTAACCAGTTTATTAAGATTTAAGGGTAAATACGATTGATCATTCTTGGGAACGGTATAGTCTCACGGACATGCTGAACTCCACACATCCAGCCGACTAAACGTTCCAAACCAACACCGAAGCCCGAATGAGGCACTGACCCGAATTTGCGTAGTTCTAGGTACCACGTAAAGGCCTCTTCGGGCAGCTTATCATCGACGATTCTTTGATGCATGATTTCGAAACTATCTTCACGTTGCGAACCACCAATAACTTCGCCATGGCCCTCGGGCGCAATCATGTCATCGCACAATGCGAGGTCGCCGTCGCGCTTCATGTAAAAAGCTTTTATTTCTGCTGGCCATTTTTCAATAAATAATGGCTTATCAAATTTTTGCATGATTAAAGTTTCATCATCATTACCTAAATCTTCGCCATCTTTAATGTCTGAACCAAGTTCTTGCAACATTTTTATGGCGTCAACATAAGTCAAACGATTGAACGGAACTGTAATTTTTTCGAGCGCCGTTTTATCTCGTTCTAAAATATCTAATTCTTTTTGATTAAGCTCTAAAACTTTTTTGGCTACATGTGCAATTAAATTTTCTTGAACTTCTAAACTTTTTTTATGATCATAAAAAGCCATTTCAGCATCCATCATCCAAAATTCTGTTAAATGTCTTTTTGTTTTTGATTTTTCAGCGCGAAAAACTGGGCCAAAGTCAAAAACTTTACCAAATGAAGCAATTGCAGCTTCGATATAGAGTTGACCACTTTGAGAAAGGTAAGCTTTGCCTTCATCAAAATATTTCATTTCAAATAATTCAGTGGTACCTTCGCAAGCAGCTGGAGTTAAAATCGGAGAATCAATTTTAATAAAGCCATCATTATTTAAAAATTCATAAATTGCATTTATCACGGTGTTACGTACTCGTTGAATCGCCCATTGTTTTGGTGCGCGCAACCATAAGTGACGATTTTCTAACAGAAAATCAGGACCATGTTCTTTTTTCCCGATTGGATATTCTTCGGCGCGTTGGAAAAATTTTAAAGTTTTAACTTGGACTTCGTACTCATCTAATTTTGGGTGTTTAGAAACTGTACCGATAATTTCTACCGAACTCTCGATGGTCATTTCTTCCATAACTTTCCAAGTTTGTTCGTCGACGCTCGTTTGACTGACAATACACTGAGCAAAGCCAGAACCATCGCGCAATTGTAAAAAACCGATTTTGCCAGATGAGCGGAAATTATAAACCCAGCCTTTAAGAACCACTTCTTTGTCTAAATTCGCTTTGAGATCTTTGATGTATGTTTGTTCCATAAAAAATGTTTAAACTGTATATATTTTAGCGTAATTTAAGGAGAAAGTAAATCTTGAGGAAGGGCTGAATACAGAAGAAAGAATAAAGAATAACGTTAATGCAAAGCTCTATTCATTATTCTTTATTCATTATTCTAATGAAATCAATAAATTTAGAACAAACCACTATTGACAAAAGCGCTAAAACAAAGTACATTTATCAGTTCCGAAGTGGAACTAGTGCAATCACCTTGGAGCTTTCCATGGGTACTCCGCTCGAAACGGTGAATATCATCAGCTGGATCCTGGCTGTTGTCGCCGTACTTCCTCTCTGGATCGGGATCACCTCTCCAGAGGAAGAATCGCGTACCGTCGGCATAGTCCTCATGGCTCTGGGTATCGCGGGGATTCTCTACACGTCCAACGCTACTCCAACCATGAGCTGGGAAGAGGGACTCACCCCGCTCGCAACACTGAAGTTCATCTGCTGGATCTCCTCGATCCTGGGGTTCATCATCGCGGGGATCGGCCTTCTCGGAAGAGATGAAACTTCCTTCAAGGTTGGAATTCCCTTCCTCGCTTTTGGCGTTCTCTCTTTGATCATCCTCCCGAGCGAGGCACATGCAGCGCCCGTAATCATCGAATGGCTTCGTGCCCTGCACTGACACACCAACTCCCCGTCGTTCCGCTGAACGGCTGGGGTGTTTTTTATTATTCAAATTACTAAAAGTCAGCCCAGAAGTTGACAAAATTGCAAATTATGCTATAATTTCTTGTTCCGTAGTGGGACAGGTTCAACTGACTTGAGGGAATAAATGGAAGCTCTCGGAACGGCTCTCTACCTCCTCGCCGCTTCCGCCATGGCGATCGGACTCGTGGTCTCGCTGTTCAACCTTCTCCGGGCATTGCACAAAATGCCACTGGTGAACTGCTACCTAGGACTGGTCTTGTTCTTCGGAGGGATCCTCGTCATGGTGCTGGTTCCAAGCAAGGCCCACGCCCAGACCAACTGCCCCTGCGACAGCTACTTCGGCAATGGCATCTGCGCCTGCGGGAGCGACGTCGTCACTCCGAAAGCGATCACCCAGCCCGCGCTCGCGTCCATCAGCTACCACACCGGCAGCAACATGGTCATTGCCCAGACGATCGGCCGCAACTCCTACGCCATCACGGTGTACACGAACGATGGCAAGTACAAGCTGACGGAGTTCACCAACGGCTGTCCGCGAGTGGAAGCCATTGGCGACAACTGCTGGGAGCTCCCGCAGACGACCGACTTCGTCGGCATCGGCGGCCTCCCGCAAGACGCAGGTCCCTTCGTCCCGATGGTGCTGTGTCTGATCGACTCCGGCATGGAAGCTGGTCTCGTCGACAGCACCGGCTCCAAGGACATCCACCACCTCAAGGACAGGCTCTATCAGCTCGATAAAGACATCACGTCCTGTCGGGCAATAAGTTCCTGCATGAACGACAACGACCTCAAGGCCAAAGTCATCGAGGCTATGATCATCCGCGACATCCTCATGAAGGAAGCTCCCTGGCACTGGAAGCCGTCCTCCTGGTACGGCCTCGAGGACTTCACCTTCAACGGGCTCGAGAACGAGATCACCCGCATCCTCATCCTGAGGAGCTGGGAGACGCACAGGCTCAAGTAGCCAAGCCCCCACAATCGACATCGGTTGTTGGGGGTATTTTTTTCTTAATTCTTCTCCCTTGCCTTAAGTCTTTATGATAAGTGTTAAAGTGGTTCAACATTCATAAATTACTTGATAAAATATTGACAAATAAACTGACTTGTGCTATGGTATGTTTAGTTATATTATCAGAATGGTGCATGATGTTTTGGAAATTATTGTTCGTCACGATCATCCTGTCCCTCATCAATAACTTCCTCTTCGACGGCAACTTTGGGTGTGATGGCCCCCCGACAGAAAGTCAACGTCAAGAAGAACGGCGAGGCTACTAAGACCTGGAGACAAAATCCAGGCAAACACGGCTACACAGCTGCTACTCTCTTCACAGGGATGGCAGTTTTCTTTTTTACATTTACAAAATAAAAATTTGGAACATCTTTCCAGGGTTGTTTTATTCAATAAAAATTCGTTGACAAATTGCCTCTCACATGAAACCATAAAGTTAATGGACAAGCTTTTGGAGAAATCATGGCCAAGCGTAAGGAACACAAGAAAACCAACTGGGACTTCTGGATTGATGCGATCTTTCTCGTTGGAGTCGCTTGTGCGGTCTTCTACCCGCTCTTTCCGGGATGCTCGAAAGAAGCCAAAGCGCAACCCCGCTGCACCGGTGACAGCTGGATCGGCAACAACTGCCAGAGCCCCGAAGCAAAACAGGCTAAAGAGCCTTCAATCTCCCCTCATCAGGTGAATTACAACACCGGCGAGTACTCGGTCATCGCACAGCCGGAAAGCTGCAACGACAAGACCTGCTGGTACACGATCACCGTGTACTCGAAGGTTGGACTCATCGTGGCCATATTTGAGAACAACTATGCCCTCGTCGAAGCAATTTCCCCTGGTTGCTGGAAGTTGCAACAGACCGACGAGTTCATTGGTCTCGCAGGTTTGCCGAATGACGCAGGACCGTTCATGCCCCTGGTTGTCTGCAAACGCGAAGGCCTCTACTACGACGGCACAGACAAAGAGCTCGCACCGTTCTTGAAACAACGGCTCGATGAACTCCTCTCCGCCACGCGCGATTGTCGGGATGCAAAAACCTGCATGAACACCGTCAAGACGAAGTCACTCATCGTCGAACTGCACATCATCCACACGATCTTGTGGAAGTCCGGCTGGACTATTGCCATGCCTGAAAGCTGGCATGGCGGTATGGATAAGCGAGAAATCGGACAACTGAATATCGACGTCGAACGCATCATCAACATCCGCTTCGAGAGCCACGTGCCTTCGGCGCGGAAATGATCTCAGCAACCCCGCGAGAAAGGAAAACCCCATGAGCAATCCCGAAAACAAGCCCTTCACCATCGGCGATTTCTGGAAAGCTCTCGCAGCGTTCGTCTTCGCTGCCTGGCTGTTCAAGAACTTCTGCCAGCTCATCGCTGGCTAGACCATCGCCCCCACAATCGACATCGGTTGTTGGGGGTATTTTTTTACTGTTTCTCCGGACTACGATCCGGCGTCCAGTCAAATCATAATGGCTTACCTGGTTACCGGATTAAATCCGGTAAAACAATTCTAACTTTTTCGCTAATTTTACACAAAAAACACCCAAACCAATTGACAAAACTATTTTTTTATGCTATCATGTGAGTAACAAACCTGCCTGAGGGCACACCATGCGTAAGATCGTCGAAGCCACCGTCCTCGTCCTGTGCTTCATCAGTGCGATCCTGATCGCGACCACCCCGGCCAAGTGCCAGACCTACAACCCCGTGCGCGCCGCCGCGACCACAGCCGACCAGCAGCTGGACGTCGAGACCTCCCCGCAGGTGTACTACGCCGGCGAGTACATGATCCTGTCCCAGCCGGACGGCTGCGGGGCCAGCGCCTGCCAGTACACGCTCAACGTGTACACCGACAACGGCATGACCATCGTGGCCCAGTTCCTCAACACGTACGCCACGGTCAAGTCGCCCGCCGCGAACGTGTGGGAGCTGACCGAGACGGCCGACTTCATGTTCCTGGCCGACATCCCGCACGTGTACGGGCCGTCGATCCCGATCGCGATCTGCAAGTGGCTCACCGACTACGTGGACTGCACGCAGCGGGAACTCCTCGGCGAGGCCAAGTCCCGCCGCGACGAGCTGCTGACCCAGACCGCCGCATGTCGCGCAAAGAAGTCCTGTATGGACGACATGCAGACCAAGGCGCACATCGTCGAGCTGGCGATCTACCAGGTCATCTTCACCCAGAACAACGGCGTGTTCGACATGCCGAACAGCTGGCTGGGCGGGATGAGCAACAAGGAGTTCAAGGCCCTGGTGGTCGACATCAAGGCCCGCAACTTCGCCAGACTGGGGAGCCACGTCCCCGCCAAGTAGGCCTCAGGCCTATGCTACACAGCTGCTACCTTCTTCACGGGGGGTAGCAGTTTTCTTTAGTTACGAATAGTTTCATAAAATTGATGGTTACGAATTACTGATAAGATTCAATTGCAAAACTGTAATTCGTAACTTCAAAATAGAAGGTATTATTCGTAACTAGACCTTGACAAAACAACTGGTTGGTGCTAAGTTTGAATCAATTCAATTTCCCTGTGGGGAATATCATGACGACGTCCCGTTCCTACGACAAGTCCTTCTGGCTCGCGCTCTTGCTGTTCGCTGTCGCGATCGCGTGTGTCATCTTCGCCTTCACGCCATGTGAGGCCAAGGCCGCCCCGCCCTGCGTGTCCTACAGCAGCAACGAATACGCCGTGACCGCGGTGCCTTCGTGCACCGACTCGGGCTGCGTGTTCGTGATCAGCGTCGTACAGGGAAAGAACAGCATCATGACCCTAGAGAACGACAGCCCCTTCGTGGAAGTGCTGGACAACAAGTGCGTCCGCATCAACTCCACGGGTGACTTCCTCGGCATCGGCGACACCGAACACGCATTCGGCTGCTGGATCCCGCAGGTCGTGTGCGTCGAGGGCGGCAATATCTATGCCGACCGCACCGCGTCGCGTCTCGAAAAAGAGCTCCTGATCCGAGTGGCTGACATCCAGTCTGCCCTCAACCCGGGAGACCTCATTGGGACCTGCGGCAAGCACGAACCCTGGCCATCCATGGCTACCTTCACCCAGATCATCGAACTGAAGGCCATCGAGCACATGTTCCTTCAGGAAGGACTGATGCCGCCTGCCCTGCCGATCCTCGGCTTCCTCGACGAGGGCTGCTCCGAGGGCTTCGACAACATCATGCGCCAGATCTTCGACGAGCGCCTGGAGTATCGAGGCCTCGGGTCGTAAGCAACCGCTCATTACCCAAACAGAACGGAGGTTCGCATGTCCCCCCAAAGTTGGCGGTTTTGCGCCATTGCGTCGTCCGCCATCGCAGTGAGCATGACCCTGCTCTTCGTGAGCCACGTCCTCAAGGAAGAAGCTGCGGCTAAGGAAGAACACAAGCCCTTCATCATCGCCGGCATCGACACCAAGTTCTGCACGGTCGTACACGACAGGCGTCGTGTGAACGAGCTGGATGCGATTCTCGAGAACTGCACCGACCGGGCCTGCCTCGACAAGTACCTGGGAAAAGATCCACCGACAAAGATCGCTTGCGTCGGCACTGCGGGA
>Ga0247841_10003956_pt1 | contig 26357 bp, 26 predicted proteins | sample LaCruzMarch2015__2_FD_192410 | JGI IMG/M metagenome (GOLD analysis project Ga0247841, IMG submission 192410) | Freshwater microbial communities from meromictic Lake La Cruz, Castile-La Mancha, Spain - LaCruzMarch2015_18m | ecosystem: Environmental > Aquatic > Freshwater > Lake | place: Spain... | reverse complement strand
GAGCCGTTGGTGGGGATCGGACCCACGCTCTCTGTCTTACCAAGACAGTGCTTTACCACTAAGCTACAACGGCTTACTCTTATAAAATAATATTAGTTTATTTTTACCTATTTTGCAAAAAAAAATAAGCAATACATTTATTACTTATTTTTATATCAACAAAACAAATTTAACTTTATTTTTTAGTCTTTTTTTCTATTCTTTCAATCTTTCTTAATTTTGCTTCTTTTACTCCTACTGCCATTTTATATTCATCTGTCCACTCTTTCTTCTGTTCTTCTAAAGAAGCTATTTTCTTTTCAACTTTTTCTAAATCTTCTCTAAGTTTTGGTAAATCTTCTAGTTTTTCATTTTCTTCTAAATAATCTCCCACCCCAACTAATTTTCCTGGTTCCATCATATTCATAGTTTTATATTAATTAAATTTATAATAATTTTACAAATTATAACAAATAACACACAAACCGTAAACAAAAACGCTATTAAAGAACCAAATTAAAAAGATATCCTGTAAAAATAATCCCTAGCGCTACAATACCAGTAAAAATAAGAATTAATCTAGTTTTCATAACTCTTTTTAAAATCATAAATTCTGGTAAAGATAAAGCTGTAACAGACATCATAAACGCAAGTGTCGTACCTATTGCCACACCTTTTTCAGTTAAAACAGAAACAAGCGGAATAATTCCAGCAACATTTGAATAAAGAGGAATTCCAATCAAAACTGCAAGTGGCACAGCATACCATTTACCAGCGCTAGCATATTGAGCTAAAAAATCAGCAGGAACAAAACCGTGAATCCAAGCACCAATACCAATACCAATTAAAATATAAGGCCAAACTTTTTTCAAAATATCTAAAGTATAATTTTTGGCATAAATAATTCTTTCCTTTTTCGTCATCGTTTGTAAAATAATTTCTTCATTTATTTTATTTTCAAAAACAAAAGGTTCAACTAATTTTTCTACTTTCATTTTTCCAATAATTATTCCAGAAAAAATAGAAATAAAAAGACCACTCACAATATACATAAGTGCAATTTTCCAACCAAACATTCCCAGCAAAAGAATTAAAGCTACTTCATTTATCATGGGCGAAGCCACAAGAAAAGAAAAAGTGGTTCCCAAAGGAACTCCAGCCTGAATAAATCCTAAAAATAAAGGAATAGCTGAACAAGAACAAAAAGGCGTGATAATTCCTAAAAGTGAAGCTAAAATATTTCCAACATATTTATTTTTACGAGATAAAATTGATCTTATCTTTTCTGGTGGTAAAAAAGAACGAATAATTGAAACAAAAAAAATAATTATAGAAAGTAAAATAAATATTTTTATGGTGTCATAAATAAAAAAATTAACTGCATTCGCAGGTAATGTTTCTGGAGTAAAATCCAAAACTTTATATGTCAGCCAATCAGATAATAATTGTATTGGATAAAAAATATTCATTTGTTTGCGCGACCGACCGGACTTGAACCGGCAACCTCTCGCGTGACAGGCGAGTGCTCTAACCAAGTTGAGCTACGATCGCAAACATTAACTTTCAAAAAAATTCTCAAACTTTATTAAAATAACATAAAACAGATAAAATATCTATTTTATGTGTCGGCGGGTGGAATCGAACCACCGACCTTGGGCTTATGAGTCCCACGCTCTAACCGACTGAGCTACGCCGACAAAAAGCAAACTGCTTTGCTTTTTGTCGATGGCAATACCACAAACAAAAGCATTGCGACGATGCGAGTCTTCAAGACGAGCCGTCGCTTAAAGCACTTTATAATATTTCAGCAGTTAGACATAGTTTTTGGCATGTCACTTGCCGAAATGTTGCGGGAGGCCGAATCGAACGGCCGTCTTAAGGTTATGAGCCTTACGAGATACCTCTTCTCCATCCCGCTATAAAATACTAACACTAATTCAATTTTCCTTCAAACTATAAGACCATACTACAAAATCCTCTTTTAGGAAGTTTTATTATATCTTAATTTATTTAAAAAGTAAACCCACACACTATAATTATAGTGTGTGGGTAAACTAGATAAAGCCAAAATCATTAAAAATTTGCTCGTACAAAGTAACTACCCTTTTGGCTTCTCTTTGAGTAAGTTCAAAATTAGAACCTTCATGAGCAATTTTATTTCTCAAAGTATGCGCCTCCCAAGCAGAAGTTAAATATTTAAATTTTTCTTGATCAGCAGATTTTAATTTTTCTCCTAAATTTTCTCCTTTAAAACCAAGTTGATCCATTAACTCTTCAAGCATCGTATCAGCTTCTATAATTGCAATCCTCCATTCCGATTCATTGGGAGAAAAAACGTGCGTTAAAACTGATTGCCATTTTGGATTTACTGCACCACCTGGATTTGATAACTTTTCTTCTTTTTCTTTTTGTTTGCGAGCATATTCTTTTATCTCGTGTTCCAAATGCTCTTTTTCTTTTTTTCTTATTTCGAAAATTCTAACAATACAATAAATTATCACAAAAATTAAGAATAAAATAAAAATAAAAAAGAGAATTTTTAAAAACAAACCAAGAGAACCTAAGTTGGAAAAGTTAAAAAAATCTAAAATCTTTTGAAAAATATATTCCAAATTTAAATAAGTCGGTTCAAATGGCTTGCTACCTGAAACCGTATTTGTTAATGTATTTCCTAAACTATTCATATATTATTTATTCTCTCTTAAATCTTTTTCAATTGCAAACAATGATTCGTCTAAACCAAAAGAACCAGTAAATTGAACTGCCGTCGGTAATCCTTCTTTTGAAAATCCAGATGGAATAGAGATAGAAGGAATCCCCGCAATGTTTGCCGGAACAGTAAAAATATCACACAAATACATTTGCAATGGATCAGATTTTTCTCCAAATTTAAAAGCTGGTGTTGGTGTCGTTGGAGTCATAACAAAATCAACTTCTTTAAAAATATTTTGAAATTCTTTTTCTATCGCATAACGAACTTTCCAGGCTTTATTGTAATAAGCGTCATAATATCCGTGAGATAAAACGTAAGTTCCTAAAATTATTCTCCTGCGAGTTTCAATTCCAAAACCTGCTGAACGACTTTTGCTATAAGTATCAAAAACATTCTCCCCTTCTTTTCTTAAACCATATCTTACGCCATCAAGTCTAGACAAATTTGTAGAAACCTCCGCTGGAGTAATTATGTAATAAACTGCCAAAGCGTATTTTGAATAAGGAAGTGAAATATCTTTAATTTCATAACCAGCTTTTTTTAATTTTTCTAAACTTTTTTCAAAATTTTCCAAAACTTCTTTATCAACTCCCTCTTTCAGCCATTCACGCGGAACACCAATGATTTTATTTTTTTGAATCCCAAAATTTAAATCTATCGAAGTAGAATCATTTTCATCTTTTCCAACAATGCAATCAAAAATTATTCTTGCATCTTCAGAATTTTTTGCAAAAGGACCAATCTGATCAAGAGAAGAAGTTAAAGCAATAAGTCCATTTCGAGAAACTGCGCCATAACTTGGTTTCATTCCAACTATTCCACAAAAACTTGCTGGCTGACGAATAGAACCACCAGTATCAGAACCAAGCGCACCAAGACACATTCCAGAAGCCACAGCGGCAGCTGACCCACCAGAACTACCTCCAGGAACTCTAGTCGGATCAATAGGATTTTTCACTGGACCAAAAGCTGAAGTTTCGGTTGAACTTCCCATGGCAAATTCATCCATATTTGTTCTACCAATTAAAACTGCACCAGCTTCTTTTAATTTTTTAATTACAAAAGCATCATAACTAGCCGTATAATTTTCCAACATTTTTGAACCGGCTGAAACTTTTCTTCCAGTTATTAAAATATTATCTTTTATGGCAATTGGAATTCCAGTTAATCTTGTTCCTTTGCCGGATTTAACAATTTCATCAGCCTTTTTTGCCTGTTCCAAAGCGTCATCAAAAACTTCTAAAAAAATATTCAGTTCCTTGTTTTTTTCTTCAATATTTTTTAAACAAGCCGAAACTAAACTAACAGAAGTCATTTCTCCTTTTTTCAACATTCCACTTGCTTGCTCTATTGTTAAACTTTGAATATCCATTTTTTTAAATTACTCAACCTTATTGCCACTAGAATCAAAAACAACAACATCTTCACCTTTTTTAACAAATGCAAAACGATCATCATTCAAGGGTATTTTATGTTTATTAAAACCTAAATTCAAAAAGTCCTGTGGTGATTTAGCAAGATTAATTTTTTCTTTATAATTTTTTAATCCGCTCTTTGTTTTAATTTCTTCTTCAATATCTTTTCCATATTCAATTAGCTCGCCTATTTTACAGTTAAATTTATCTGGATTATATTGACCATATCCTCTATTTATTTCCATTACCATATATTTCTTATTAATTAAACTAATAATAATTACAAAATCTTTTTTACTTTAACAAAATCATCCTGCGAATCTGGAAATTGATTCATTATCAAATCACGTGAAAAAACTAAAGGTTTAATTTCATCTTCTCGCCAAACATTTCTATTCTGATATTCCCCGCCTGCATCAGCTGTGCTGAAAGCACTGCGGGCAGGTGGTTGAATATCTTGAACTTCCACAGACTCTATTTGTTTAACATAATTCAAAACACCATCCAAATCTTTCAAGAGACTATTTTTCTCTTTGTCCGTAAGCTCAATTTTCGCCAAATCCGCTAGCTTTTCTATATCTTTAATATCCATTTTGAAATTATAACAGAATTCATTGTTTTTATAAAGAAATAAGTTATACAAATCTTTGACAAAAATATTGTCCTTATGCTAAACTAGTCTTACATCAAAGGTTCTTTTGAAGTGATCGATCGCAACAAAAGAGAAACCCTTCATCACATAGATGAGGGGTTTTTTATAAATATAAAACAGTCGCACAACCCCCTTTTACGGCGTACCTTATACAAGAGCCAGGGAATGTTGATTTATTTGCCACTTTGAAATATTTTGTCAAGGTATGACAAATTTTAAAATTTCATTTTCAAAAGCATATAAAATTATTTTATTATTTTAAAAGGTGGCAATATTGGTACACACTCTTTTACAGCAGAATCAAGCCCACTAAAACATGATTCACAAAACACTCCGTAAAAAATTTTATCAGTTTTTTTATTTAAAACTTTTTTTAATTTAATAAGAAGTGATTTTTTTTCTTTAGCGTATAACTTACCCATATAAAGATTTTTTAAAACAGGTTTAAGCCCATAATCTTTACAGTTGCTGATAGTTTGATTATGCCTTTTAACACTTCTAGTCTCCCACCCTATTAAAGTAGTTTGGGAAAGATTATTCATCTTAGTGGCGAGTAAAGAGGTTTAAATTTAAAAGGAGTATATTCTTCTTTTTCCAAGAAAGCACGGGCGATAGAATAGGACTGGTCTTTGATTATATCTTTCAATATACGATTTTTTCCTTTCCATAAAAACTTTTCATTCAAACGAGTAAGCACAGCTTCAGCAATAACGGCCTTCCCTTCTGCAGAAAGTTGATATGCATATTTTCCTACTCTAGAAAAACATTTTTGTCTATCAATTTTCATTTCCATAAAAAGAGGAAAAATCACCGAGTCCACAGCTACCACTCTAAACTCTTCAATGAGATCATATACTAAAGAAGATTTATTATATCCCTCAGCATGAAGAAGACCTAAGCTTGGATCAAGTCCAGCATAAAAACATGCTTTTTCTATTTCATTATACATAAAGCCATAACCATAATTGAGGGCACTATTAAATTTATCTCTGCCTTGTGGTTTTCGTCCGGGAAAAATAAAAAACTTTCTTAATGCTGAAAAATAACACACTGCAATTTTTCCTTCTATTCCACGAAGCTGATCTTTGTCTTTGTTTCCACAAGGAATACCATCTATAACGTCAAGCATAATACTAGCTTTCCCTATTTCATTAGAAAGATCCTTTCCATATTTCCCTGCCCAATAAAACATGTGAGCAATTTGGCTTGAACATTTTGCTTTTATAAATAACTTCGCAAATTTAAATGATTTCTCAGGGGAAACTACAGTTTCTAACTGTGCTCTTCTTGTAGTAGCAAGTCCTTTCGGCTCGCTTGGTAAGAATCTTCCTAAAGGTTTTCCAAATTTACCTAAAAAAGATATATCTACATCGTAATCCATTGCCAATTTCACGGCGTGCATTGTTATTGAAGAAGCACGAAGAATAGTTATCTTATCAATTTTTCTAATTGGGTATTCCTCTTTCTTTCTAGAAACACCTTTAATTTTTTTGGGGAATGAAAGAATAATACGTTCTTTTTTACAACTAATTTTTGTACCAAAAACATTAATGAGTAAATCCATAGCGTTTTATTAATTAATTTGTAATTAATTTTAATTTATCACATTTTATAAAAAACACAATCTAATAGATTTTATTTTATTAAAAGCGCTTTTACACGAGCTTCTACTGGAGGATGAGTGGCAAATAAAGTTGAAATTTTTTTAGCAGAAAATGGATTTGAAATAAACATATGAGCCGTTGCTGTATTTGCATATTTCATTGGTCTTGAGTACTTTGAAATTTTTACTAAAGCATTTGCAAGACCTTCAGGATAACGAGTAAGCAAAGCACCGGAAGCATCAGCCAAAAATTCTCTTTTACGAGAAATTGCCAACTGAATGAGCGTTGCAAAAATTGGCGCAAGAATTGAAAGAACAATTCCAATAATAACCATCAAACCTCCACCATTATTATCTCGATCTCTTCCCCCGCCCCAAAACAATGAACGCAAAAAAACATCAGTAATGATAGAAATGAAACCAACTAAAACTACAACAACAGTTGAAAGCAAAATATCTTTATTTCCAATATGTGAAAGTTCGTGAGCAATTACTCCTTCAATTTCATTTTTTTCTAAAGTTTGCAAAAGTCCTGTCGTCACAGCAACCACAGCATGTTCTTTATTTCTGCCAGTCGCAAAAGCATTCGGCGCAGGATCTTCTATAATATAAAGTTTTGGCATTGGTAATCCGGCAGTGATAGAAAGATTTTCAACAATGTGCCAAAGTTCTTGATTGTCAGATTCTTGAATTTGTTTTGCGTGATTTATTCTTAATGCGATTTTGTCTGAATACCAATAACTTGCGACATTCATCACCACACTAAAAATTACAAAAAAATATAAAATGTTTGGATTGCGATAATATTGTGAAAAGAAAAATCCAATTCCAATAACTATCACAAAAAACGCGCTCATCAAAAGCCAAGTTTTCGAAACATTTTTTGATTGTTGAGTGTAAAGCGTCGCCATTTAATTATTGAATAATTACAGGAATTAAAATACTTTTATCATTTTCTGGAAGTCCTGATGGATTATCATTATGAATTTCTATGTAAGCTGGACCTACTGATAAACCAGAAAAATCTATATCTGCTTTAAAAGAAACCGGCCCAGAAGTCATCCAATCGGTTGTGGCTGTTCCATAGCCAGTTTTTAAAAGATTTTTATTTGCATCTAAAACATTAACTAAAATATTTCCCTCAAAAAAATATGCATTTTTTACTGTTCCATTTATTGCCATATTTCCAGAAACAAAAGCACCCGGAGCAATAGAAAAAGAAACTAAATCATCTTTATTCCCAAGTACTTCAGGATTCACTTCTTCAAATTCATTCAGGGTTATTTGATTCGTTGGTATCTTATGATTTCCTAAATAAATAAAAAACCCGACAACCAAAAAAACTACAATTAATATTATTATCGTAACAATTTTTGATTTTTTCATATATTTAATTAAAATTTAACTTCCACGGGATTTTGAGCAACGTCATTGTCTGGAAGATCAAAAAATTCCATTTTTGAAAATTTAAACATGCCAGCAATTATATTTGAAGGAAAACTTTCAATTTTTATATTCAAGTCACGAACATTCGCATTATAAAATCTGCGAGCAGCTTGAATTTTATTTTCTGTATCTGAAAGTTCATTTTGCAAAGCCAAAAAGTTTTGATTAGCTTTTAAATCTGGATAGGCCTCAGCTATCGCAAAAACAGATTTCAAAGCGCCAGTAAGCATATTTTCAGCTTCAGCATGATTTTTAGTTGGACCTTGCGCGCCCATAGCCATTGATCTTGCTTTTGTTACATTTTCAAAGGCAGAAGATTCATGAGTAGCATACCCTTTCACTGTATTTACTAAATTTGGAATTAAATCATATCTTCTTTTTAGTTGAACCTCAATATCTGCCCAAGCTTCTTTTGCGTGGTTTCTAAAAGAGACAAAACGATTAAAAACAACAATTATTCCTAAAACCAATACTCCTAAAATAACTAAAACGATTGTTAAAATGTTCATATTTTTTAAATTAAATTAATAATAACACTATTATTTTTTCCTCTTTTTTTGAATTTCTTCAACCCAAACAAGTAAAGGAGATGCCAAGAAGATGGATGAGTAAGTTCCAAAAAACATACCAAAAGAAAGCATAAGAGCAAAGTATTTAGTCGAAGTTGGACCAAAGAATACAAGAGAAAGCAACACCAAAATAACGGTTAGAGAAGTGCAAATTGATCTAATAAAAGATTGGTTCAAACTTGTTCCAACAGTTTCACTAAATTCTGTGGTCACCCTATTTCTTAAATTTTCTCTGATACGATCAAAAATAACAATTGTATCAGAAACTGAAAGACCAAGAATCGTCAAAACCGCAACCACAAACAATGTGTCAACTTCAACTCCAAAAACATGACTTAAAAAAGCAAAAATTCCAACCGGAATAATAACATCATGCAATAAAGAAACTATGGCAATTAATCCATATCTCCAAGAAGAAACTGGTTTTGAAACTTTTCGAAAAGCAAAAGCAATAAAGAAAATGATTCCCAAAGAAACTAAAATAATAGCAAAAATTGCTTTTCTGGTAAGTTCTTTACCAACTGAGGGACCGATGGAATTAAAACTTTTTTCTTCCATTGTTGAAACACTGTTTGAGTCAAAAGAATCAACAATTGAATTAAGTAAAAACTTATGTTCTTGTTCACTTAAATCTCTAGTTTTTATTATATATCCCTTATCGCCAGTAGGTTGAATTGAGATTTCACCTATGTCTGGAATTACCATACCGATTTTTGTTTTAAGAACAGAAGGGTCTTCTAAATAACCTTTTGGATAATAAACTTCAATTAAAGATCCCCCTTTAAAATCAATTCCAATTTTTAATCCAAAAACAAAAATAGAAGTAATAGAAAGAATAACTAATAATATTGAGATTCCTATAAATATTTTTTTGTGTTTAATTATGAACATAATTTTTTAATTTATTTACTAAAACCACTTGAAAACAAAAATCTTGCAAATTTACTTTCTCCGACAAAATTAATTGCGTAAAGAAAAATTCTTGAAATTGTTATCGCTGACAACATTGAAACCAAAACACCCATTCCAAGAGTTAAAGCAAAACCTTTAATCAAAGAAGTTCCAAACCAGAATAAAATGATAGCGGTAATGATACTTGAAGTATTTGAATCACGAATTGAAAACCAAGCTCGTGAAAAACCGGCTGAGACAGAATCCGCGACGGTTCTTCCAGCACGCATCTCTTCTTTTACACGTTCAAAAATAAGGACATTTGCATCAACGGCAATACCAAGAGAAATAATAAATCCAGCAATACCAGCTGCAGTCAAAGTAACTGGCAATAATTTAAATAAAGTAAGAATAATTCCAATGTAAATACAAAGAGACAAAACAGCAATTAATCCAGGCAATCTGTACCAGAGTATTAAGAAAAGAGCAACAAATAAAAATCCAATTATTGCTGCTTTCATTCCAGCAAATAATGCATTGTCTCCCAAAGTTGCACCAATCGTTTGTTTTGAAAGAAGTGAAATTGGCACAGGAAGAGCTCCAGAATTTAATCTGCCAACTAATTGTTTTGCTTCAGTTGCAGTAAAGTTTCCAGAAATTTGAGCAACACCACCAGTAATTTCTTCTCGAACAACTGGAGTTGAAATCGGCGCCCCATCAAGATAAATCGCAACTATTTTTCCAACATTATTTTTTGTTATTTCCGCAAACAAATTTGAACCAGTTTCATCAAATTGCAAACCTACTTTTGGTTCACGAGTATTTTGATCAAATTCTAAAAGCGCTTTCTTCAAATATCTTCCTGTAAGTTCCGTAGAAACATATTGCTGACTCATATCAAGTTTAACTTTTCCATCTGGTCCAACTGTCGCATTTCTAACTGCATCTGCTGGTGCCTCAATTTTAAATTCCAAAAGTGGAGTTTGCCCGATCATCGCTGTTGCTTTTTCTACATCAGTCACACCAGGAAGATCAACAATTAATTTTTCATCGCTATTTCCAGAAATAAATCCACCTTCCTGAATTTGAACTACCGGTTCTGAAACTCCAAAAAGATTAACGCGACGTTCAATGACATCACGCAATGCATTCATCGAATCTGAAACTTGACCAGCAGGAACTCCAGATACATCAGCTTTATAAATTAAATGACTTCCACCAGAAAGATCCAAACCTAAACGGAATGGGTGGTGTTTAAAAAACGAACTCTGTTTTTCAAAATTTTTATTTAACTTTGGCTCAGATTTAAATACAAAAAACGCAATTCCTGTACCTAATAATAATATTATTATAGCTAAAATTCTTTTTTTCCACATAAATATAGAATAATTCTATACCCAAACACTTAAAAAGTCAAAATTAAGTGTTCGGGTATACCTTTTTATAAAAAAAGCAAATTTTACTATTTGCTAAAATTGATGACTTTTTGTAAAATTAAACTATGGAAAATAACAATAAAAATTACATTGTTTTTGGTTTGATTTTAGGATTATCAATAATTATCAGCACAGGACTTGGAGCTTTTACTTTCTTTAAATTAAGATCATTGGATTATATTTCTACCACTGGTTCAGCTAAAAAAACGGTTACCTCAGATAAAGTAAAGTGGACTTCTGCAATCAATCGTCCAGTCAAAATTTCAACAATGAAAGATGGCTATTCAAAAATGGACGCAGATTTGAAAGAAGTAAAAAATTTCTTAACTTCAAGTGGCATACCAGTAGAGTCAATTGATGTCTCCCCTATTTTTATGAATGAAGTTTATGACCAAAATCAAGGCACAGAAAAAAATTATAATCTTGTACAAAACATTACCATTCAATCAGTAGATATACAGAAAATTGCTGAACTAGCAAAAAACACAAGTTCATTAAATATAAATAAAGGTATTCTGTTTTCAACTAATTCTCTAGAATATTATTATTCAAAACTTCCTGAAGCTCGGGTGGAACTTTTGGCAAATGCAGTTGGTGATGCAAAAGCTCGCGCAGAACAATTGGCTAGCGCTGGTGGTAAAAAAATTGGAATATTAAAATCAGCATCAAGTGGTGTCGTTCAAGTTATGTCACCAAATTCTGTTGAAGTAAGCGACTACGGAATGTACGATACTTCATCCATAGAAAAAGAAATAATGGTCACCGTCAAAGCAAGTTTTGAAACAAAATAAAAAAGCGAAAAGATTTATTGCTGAGTTTTCTGATACAAATACCTAATAAAATAAGCTACCAAAATTCCTAAAATAAAACCTCCTAAAATATCTACTGGAAAATGCACGCCAGCTATAATTCGCGCAATGCCAATTAAAAATGCAAATAAAATAAAAACATAGCCAGCTTTCTTGTGACTTAAAAATATGGTAAAAGCCAAAGCCATAAAAAATGTCGCATGACCTGAAGGAAAAGCAAAACCGTTTTCAGAAATAAGAGAACTTACATTTGTTAATGCTAAAAATGGTCTTTGATTATGAATTAAAAGTTTAATAATTTGAGCAACACACCAAGCAAAAACTCCAGAGAAAAAAACCAAAACAATTTCTTTCCATTTTTGAACCAAAACATTAAAAGGATTTTTTGATTTTAAAATTTCATGATGAAAAAGTAAAAATATTCCAGCCAATACAATGACAATATAAGGAAAAATTTCAGCAAAAAAAATAACTAATCTATCAAAAAAAATAGATTGATGAGCTAAATTATAGAAAAAGAAAAAAATTTTATCATTTATCATATTATTACATTCCCAAAAATTCTTTTTTAATATCATCTCTATGAGCTGATCTCGAATATCTTCTCATGCTCATTAAAATTCCTAAACTGGCAAATTCAATTACTAAATGTGAACCGCCATAACTCATAAAAGGCAAAGTAATTCCTGTAACCGGCATTAAGCCCAAATTCATTCCAATATTTATAAATATATGACTTACAAAAAAAATAGCAACACCCATGGCAAAAAGCATTTCGAAATTAGAAGAACTGATTGAAGCATAATAAAGAATTCTCCAAATAACTAAACTAAAAAGCAAAAAAATCAGAAGCGAACCTATAAAACCCCATTCTTCGGCAAAAGCTGCAAAAACGAAATCTGTTTGATATTCTGGCAAAAATTTTAAACGAGATTGAGTTCCAAAACCTAATCCTTTACCGGTTATTTGCCCAGAACCAACTGCAATGGTTGATTGAATTGCATTATAACCAGAACCATGAATATCAGTCATCGGATTTAAAAAATTAACAACGCGAGCTTTTTGATATGGAGCAAAAATAAACATCCAAAATAAGCTAAATGCCAAAATTCCCACACAAACTAAAGTCAAAACATGTTTCTGAGAAATTCCTGAAACAAGAGTCATGCCAAACCAAATTAAAAATATGATAATGGCAGAACCAAAATCCGGCTGAAGCAAGACCAGAACAAAAGGAACAATAGCATAAAGTCCAGAAATAAAAATATGTTTTGTATCTTTAATTTCAACATGACGACGAGAAAAATATTTTGCCAAAAGAAGTATCAAAACTAATTTCATCATATCTGCTGGTTGAAAAGAAAAAGAGCCAAAATCAAACCAACTTTTAGCGCCATGAGAAACAGTACCCAAAACAAAAAGAATCAATAAAATTCCAGACAAGATTAAAAACAAAGAAATCAGAACATCAGTTCTTTTTAAAAAACGAAAATCTATAAAAGAAAAAACCAAAAACACAAAAAAAGAAATAACAACCCAAATAACTTGCTTATCAAAAAAATTATCGCTTCCCTCAAGCGGAGAAAAAGATTTCATAACAGAGAGTCCAGCCAAAACTATTGGAATTACAAAAAAAACCAAAAACCAATCTATTCTTTTAAAAGCCTTCTCTACCATTTTTATTTTAATTTAACAGAAAAAATATTAAACATCGGAATTATTTCTTTCACAATAACTTTTTCGCCAAAAGCTTGTGGCCAAGTAAAATTAATTATTTTACTTTCTTCCCCGTCTAAAACATCCAAATAAGTTTTGCTGGCAGAAATTGCATTTCCTTTTTCGTCATATAAAATGGTTACTATGTTAATTTCTGGAATCTGAAAAAGAGAATTATTTTTTACCACAGCAGAAAGTTTTGGACTTGTGTCTTCATTTTCTAATTTAATATCAGAAGTAAGAATTTTTAATTGATTTGCTTTTTCTTCAGAAACTGTAATCCAAGTTGGTGTTTGAGTAAATTCAAAACTGGTATAAACGGGAACAGAATTTCCAAGATCAATCGCTGGTTCAAAAATTGCAAACTTCCCAGAAGACGGAATGTAAGTCGTTCCCTCTCTTTTTCCTATATAAACATTATCTTTGTCAGCAAAACGAAAACGATAACTTATAGAATTGATAACTGTATCTTTATTATGATTTTCTAAATAAGCAACTGCATTATATCGCCCAGGCACAACTTCAAAAGCACGAGACCATTTAATTGAAATTTTATCCACCTGAAGAGTGCAAGCAATTTGGCAAGAACCACCACAATCAATTCCCGTTTCATCGCCATTTTGGGTATTGTCAAAACAAGTCGGTGTTTTATTAATGTAAGGACGAGCTATTAAATAAATAAAAAATAAAACAACAACTGCCACTACGGCTAAATAAAAAACTTTTCTTTTAGATGCCCAAGTCATAAAGATATTGTAGCATTTTAATTTTATTAATTAAATAGCGCTTAATTCTATGGAAAAAGTGGAACCCTTGTCTGCTCCGGGAGATTCTGCCCAAACTTTTCCTTTGTGTGCTTCTATAATTTCTTTCGCTAAATAAAGTCCAAGTCCAGTTCCTGTGGTATCCATTTTTCCTCCATCTCCTCTAGAAAATTTTGCAAAAAGCGTCTTTTTAATTTCCGGAGTAATTCCCATTCCAGTATCAGTTACAGAAAAAATAACTTTTTTTGTTTTTTCATCTTTTACAAGTTTTACAACAATATTTCCTGTTTTAGTATATTTAATTGAATTGTCTATAAAATTCATAATAACTTGGCGAATTTTTTCCATATCACCTTTTACCGTGTAAGGACTTTTTTTGTCTGTTTCAAAAGAAAGTTTTAATCCTTTTTTTTCTGCCGTCACAGAAAGATCTTTAACTATATCGGAAGTAATTTTTTCAAAATCAAACGGATTCATAATATATTGCATTCCACCTTGTTCTATTTTTGCCACATTCAACAAATCTTCCACAACAACAGTCAGATGTTTACTCGATTGAAAAACTCTATCAATAGCTTCTTTTTGTTTTACACCTATTGCTCCAAAATCTCCTTCCAAAAGCATTGAAGTATAACCTTGAATAGCGGTAAGCGGACTTCTTAATTGGTGTGAAGCAAGAGACAAAAATTCTGTTTTTAATTTATCAAGCGACTTCAATTTTTCGTTTGCATGTTCAAGTTCTACAGCAAGCTTTTCAATATGTTCTCTTTGTTGAATTTCTTTTTTAACAGATTTAATAAGAAAAAAACCAACAACGATAACACCAATAAAAGTTATTCCATTCAATATAAAATTAATTGGGGTTTGTATAAAGAAAAATTGAGAGCCAATTAAAACAATAAGACCTACAATAAGAGCTTGAGTTGCAATAAGTTTGGCGTTAAAAGCCCCAAAACGAACAACGAGAATACCTATATAAATCATAAATATAACCATCCCGAACAATCCGTAAAGTTCTAGATCCGAGTCTGGAAATATTCCTATTTTTGTAAGATACGACGCCAAAAATACTATCATAAAGAAAGAAAAGAGAAATAGCTCTATCCCAGCCCCCATTAAAATTATTTGTTTTCGAAAATCAGGTGTCGCTGTGCGATAGCGACGAATTAATAAAACAAAAATCCAAATCATTGCTAGCCCGCCCAGTAAAGTATAATAGTATTCAAACGGCAATTGTTCAAATTTAAATGCATCGCAATTAGTGATGTTAAGGCCACCCAAATTAAAATAAGTTGGCGTAAAAATAACAATCGGAGAAATTATTACAAGAAAAATTGTTTTTAATTTAACTGAAATATCCTTTTTATTTAAAAATACATAAGTAAAATATATAGAATATATTGAAATTAAACTAAAAATTAAACCAATAAAAGACCAAGAAAATAATATTACATCGCTATTAACATTTGTCCAAGTTATTAAATTTACCGTTGTCCAAAGAGAAAAAAGAATAGTTATTGTTAATAAAAGTCTATTAAGTAAAAACTTTCTGCCATGCCAAAAAAGATACAATCCTACAAGAAGTGCAATTATCGTGGTTGGAATGTGTGAATAGTATAATAATTTAGGCACCTCAGATGAGAAAAAAAAGTATATTGGTGCTGGGAATAAGTAACAAATCATATGTTTTTATTTATTTCATTATCTTCTAAAGATTCTCCTTCATTACTTTCTACATCAGATTCTTCGGCAGAAATCGCGCAAGCATCATCGCCATCTATTTCCGGATCGCAATAAGTAATAGAACAATTTCTGTCTTCTGGAAGACAAATATTAGCTGCTTCGCAATCTGTTATATCTCCACCGCATTCTTTATACAAATCGGGCGCATATTTTATTATTTGCGAATAATAATACTCTTCGGTACATTCATCATCTTCACATCCTATAAAACATTTTTCTGAAACAGGATCACAATTACCTTCATATCCAACCATATAATCATGATTAATCATAAATCGGTAATAAGAAATAACACCAACAATAATGATAAGAGGCGCGAGAATAAAAAAGAGAAAGTGGTCGCGAAAATTTATGTTTCCAGTTTTCATAATGTTGTATTGAAATTATAACAAAAATTATGTGTCACGTGAAGATTAGAAATGTGTATTATTTATGAAACAAAAAGTAGGTACGTTCCAATTCCAGTTATGCATATAGCAATAATTTTTTGCCAAATATGTCTAGCTCGAACTTTTTCAGTTGTTATTTTTGGAAAGAAAAAAGTCAAAAACATACCAATAGCTAAAACAAAAATCGGCTGAAAAGACTCAGTTAAAAGAACAAGCCCCACCGGAGCAAGTAAATAAGCCGCACCAGAAACAACATTGCCCAATATATATATAGTTTCATTCGCAAAATTAAAAGATAAAACTGCTTTTGAATTATTTTTTATCGCAAGCAAAAAACTTTTTCTATAAGTTCTTACAAACACAAATATCAAAATTCCTACCAAAACAAGCGCAACATGTTCCCAAAAAAGAGATTTCCAAAGATTTTCTTCAAGCGCAGCTGATTTAAACAAGACTGATTCAATTGCCCAAAACAAAGCAGCGGCAAGCATTGGTAAAACAGTTTTTTTGCGCAATTTAAATTTATTATCTAAATCTATCTCGAAAGAAATAATCGTCGTGCCAAATATAATAATAGCCATGGCTATCAGTTGCATTTTTGTCAAAATTTCACCAAGAAAAAAATAACCCAATACGGCGCCAAACACTGGCACAAGCTGATAAAATACAACCACAATAGATGCTTCTTCATCCCTCAAAGCTATTAAATAACAAAACAAGACTAAAATATTTAATACACCAACAATCAAAAGAATAAAAATATTTTTTCCGCTAACATCTAATACAGACGAATCCATCAAAAACAAAAAAGGCAATGCAAAAAAAGAAACTAATGCAGAAAAAAGAAGTATCGTGCCAGCGCCGTTGTTTCTAAAATACTTATCCAACAACATTTTATCTATGTAGTTTGTGATAGCGTATAGAAACGGAGCTATTATTGCGACAAAAAACCAAATCATAAAAATGTTTAATTAGTCTTAAGTTTCGACTTGATTTTACTTTTAATTACTGCTGGATGATGATACCAAAAAGAAGCTTCTTCTAAATCTAATGGAGACAACGGAACTATCAGCGGTTTTGTTCCTGTTAAGTTTATAACTTTTTCCAAAGCTGGCAAAATTACATTTTTTGTAAACTTACTTTCATCTTCATATTTTGAAATTAAAAAATTTTCAAACAAAACACCAAAACAAGTAACCAGTAAGAAAAAGTTAACATAAAAATCAATCGGCTTTTCGTTTTTCTTTTTTTTATACCAATCACGTTCTTCCTCAATAAAAGAAGAACCTTTTATTTCTTCTAAAGAAAAAAGACTTTTGTGAAAATCAACCAATGATTCACCCCATAAGGTTTTTACATCTCTCAATTTTTTACTGTTAGACTTATTAAAATCAATAATAGTAATTTTTTCTACACATTCCTTTCCTTTTTTATCTATCTTGGTTTGTATATGCAACTGCCCCAAAGAATGTTTATATTTATTATTTGAAGCAAATTTATCGCCATAATATTCAAGAAAAACTGGACGCAAGTTATTTTCTCTTGCCAAAGATATAAACATCTTGCTGTCATAATTGGGCGTTGCCAATTGTCTCGCCATAATTCCACATTTTTTATTTTTACAAATCTCAGGAATTTTATTATTCAAAAGCTTTTTTACTTTTTTTGTTAACTCTGAATCTTTTTTTCGTTCTTCTAAAAGACACAATGCTTCAGAAAGTGGTGTATAAACAATCTGATTAAAAATATTTCTATCAGATATTATTTTATTAAAATCTCCAATTGAAGTTTTATTCTTCATATAAACAAAGTGAGTTTATTATAACAAAAAAACACCGAAAAATCTCACATTATAATGTAAGTTTTTCTAATTTTTAGTTTAGAATCAAATACTCAGTGTTGGCGACAACCTACTTTCCCCAGAAAGAGTATCATCGGCTCAGTAAGGCTTAACTTCTTTGTTCGGAATGTGAAAAGGTGTTTCCCTTACGACAAATCACCAACACTGAAGATTTGATCAGATTTATTTTTAACAATTATGATTTTCAAATTTCTTAACAGGAATCGAAACATTAGTACTTCTCAGCTTAACGCATTACTGCGCTTCCACTTAAAGCCTATCAACGTGATCATCTCTCACGGTTCTAATAACGATTCCTAATCTTGAAGCTGGCTTCCCTCTTAGATGCTTTCAGAGGTTATCCATTCCCGACATAGCTACTGAGCAATGCTTTTGGCAAAACAGCTCATACACCAGAGGTCAGTTCACATCGGTCCTCTCGTACTAGATGCAAATCTTCTCAAGAATCAACGAGTGCAGTAGATAGGAGACCAACCTGTCTCACGCATTTTGTTTTACTTCCGCGTCCTACAAACGCTGAACCTTCATTACTGAAGGGATCGGACTGTGACATAATCTTTTTTAAAAAAGATTGCTAACATTCAGTCTCTACGGGTAAGGGAACACTTATGCCGAGTACTCTCGGCCAAATTATTCCTCTCTTCCCTCGGCGTTGTCCTAAAATAAATTTAGGATTTCTCCGATATAAGTTAGCTTGCCATAAAAAATTTCTTTTTCACGCCGCCGTGATACTAATAAAATTAGTATGGTTGATTTCAATTTTATAACAGTTCTAATTCACATATGAATTATTTTCCTCTGAGGGTTCAAACTGTTTAAAAATCAAAATTAATTAATTCCTAAACGGTCTGAACCCAGCTCGCGTACCTTTTTAATTGGCGAACAGCCAAACGCTTGGTAGCTTCTCCACCACCGCGCTAAGGTGAGCCGACATCGAGGTGCCGAACTCCGCCGTCGATATGAACTCTTAGGCGGAACTAGCCTGTTATCCCTAGAGTAGCTTTTATCCGTTAATCTCCCCCCGCATCTAATACGAAAGGTCGGTTCACTATGTTCTGGTTTCCCACCTGCTTGAGATGTACCTCTCACAATCAAGCCAGCTTGTGCCATTACACTATCGGCACGGTTTCCATTCGCGCCTAGCTGACCTTTAAACCCCTCCTTTACTTTTTAGGAGGGTACAGCCCCAGTAAAACTATCCACCAGATACTGTTCCTATACGTTTTTGCCGTATTGGTTAGAATATGCCTTCAAAAAAAATGGTATTTCACTGACGAGTATTACAGAACCAAAATCCTGCACGTAACCTCTCCCATCTATTCTACGTAGTCTAAAAACATACTCAATATCAAGTTATAGTAAAGCTTCTAGGGTCTTTTCGTCTAACTGCACTTAACCGGCATCTTCACCGGTATTGTATTTTCACCGAGCTGGTCCCCGAGACAGTTTCCCACTCATTACACCATTCGTGCGCGTCGGAACTTACCCGACAAGGTATTTCGCTACCTTAGGACCGTTATAGTTACGGCCGACATTCACCAGGGCTTATATCACTCACCATATAATCTTGCGACCACACAACGGCGATATTTGACCTTCTGGCATTGGTCAGGTGTCACCCCCTATACATCCTCTTACGAGTTCGCAGGGAGCTGTGTTTTTGGTAAACAGTTGGCAGGAATACTTTCGCTGCGCCCCCCATTACCCTAAATACTTCCTATTTTCCACACGAAGGAAAATTATTTTTGTCTCTTACTTAACTCTCCCTCATATTTTGGAAATATCCAAAGTAATGGGGGGAAGCCTTATCCCGAAGTTACGGCTGATTTTTTGCCGAGTTCCTTGGGGACCACTCACTCGTTCGTCTTGGGCTACTCGCCCTGATCACCTGTGTCGGTTTGCGGTACGGATTTCACATTCTTAAGTTTAGAGAATTTTCTTGGAAGCGTGCTTTGTATCATTACCCTATGCCGTAGCATAAAACTTTATACTTCTCTTGAATGTACCATCGAAGGTATTGTGCGGATTTTCCTACACAACATTCTTAAGACATAAACTCAAATCCATTAATGAGCGATACATACTACACTCCGTCCTCCCATCACAAAATATGAAAGTCATGGAATATTAACCATGTGTCCATCGAGTACGGTTTTCACCATTCCCTTAGGCCCGACTAACCCTTGGCTGATTGACATTACCAAGGAAACCTTGATCTTTCGACGTGACGCGATCTCAGCGTCATTGCGGTTACTTGTGCCAACATTCTTACTTCCAAACGCTCCAAAGGCTCTCACGAGTCCTTCTTCACAGCAGATTGGAACACTCTCCTACCACTCGTAGACTTCACAAAGGAGGCAAAGAAAGCTATGCTGCCTCCTTTGCCATTTAAAAACAAAAACAAAAAAAATTAATGAAAAAAGAAATCTAATACCACTAATAATTGTAGCGTGGCATCGCAGTCCGGACGGGACTCGAACCCGTGACATTCACCATGAAAAGGTGACGTTCTAGCCAGCTGAACTACCAGACCATTTTTTTGTTTCAAACGAAAGAACAAATTTTTTCTCAATCCTACTTTAAACGTAGTCGAGAACCCTTTTAAATATTTTAAAGAAAAATATAAAAAACTTTTTTTCCTTTGTGAAGTCTACGAATCCTCAAATTCGGTAATATACTTAGCCCCAATTATTTTCGACGCAAAATCTCTAGATGAGTGAGCTGTTACGCTATCTTTAAAGGATGGCTGCTTCTAAGCCAACCTCCTCATTGTTAAAGAAATTTCACCTTCTTAGCTTACACTTAGTATATATTTAGGGACCTTATTTTGAGATCTGGGCTGTTTCCCTTTTGGCTAATGGAGCTTCGCCCCCATAGCCTAACTGCCAAGCTTTGGTCTCTGGTATTCGGAGTTTGATAGGATTCACGAGATTGCTCCCTGTTGAATCCTTCCAGTGCTCTACCCCCAAAGAAAACACTTGACGCTAGCCCTAAAGCTATTTCGGAGAGAACCAGCTATTACAAGGTTCGATTAGCTTTTCACTCCTTACCACAAGTCATCCGAAGACGTTGTACGATCTACCGGTTCGGACCTCCATTTCGCTTTCGCGAAACTTCATCCTGCTCATGGCAAGCTCACCTTGCTTCGGGTCTTATGCATGTTACCAATTACGCGCTATTAACACTTGGTTTCCCTTTGGCTTCGCTGTTTTAGCCAGCTTAGCCGAGCAACATGAATAAACTCGTTGGCTCATTCTTCAATAGGCACGCCGTCGTTCATCCGAAGACGAACTTCGACTCCTTGTAGACATACGGTTTCAGGTCTATTTCACCGCCCTAATCGGGCTGCTTTTCACCTTTCCCTCACGGTACTAGTTCACTATCGATTTTTAAGAGTATTTAGCCTTAGCGGTTAGTTCCGCTAGATTCCCCCCGGCTATTGATGTCCTGGGGTACTCAAGAATAACAATAAAAGAGATAAAATATTTTCACTTACAGGACTATCACCTCCTATGGTATTGCTTTCCAGCAATTTAAGTTAATAATTTATTTTTTGACTCTTCTAGTAATCTACATTGTTATCTTACAACCCCGCTCTCTTGCGAGAACGGTTTGGGCTTCTTCCTTTTCGCTCGCCGCTACTTAGGAAATACATATTTGTTTCTTTTCCACCTGGTACTGAGATGTTTCACTTCCCAGGGTCTGCTTTTTTATCATAAAGACAAAAATTATTGAGGTTTACTCAATAGGGTTTCCCCATTCGGAAATCTCCGGATCAAAGGTAGCTAAGCACCTCCCCGAAGCTTATCGCAGCAACGCCACGTCCTTCATCGCCTCTTAAAATCTAGGCATCCACCGTACGCCCTTAAATTTCCTGTTAAGAAATTTGAAAATCATAATTTGTCTCATTTTCATGAGACGTATATTTTCTATATTGTTTGACCGCTCAAACTAGAAAATATTCCTTGTTATTAGCACACAAAAAAGACCCCGAAGTGCTATAACAAGATTCAGTTTTCAAGATTCAATCATTTCTAGCCAAATAAAAAACCGCTTGAAGCGGTCTACAGACAAAAGAAAACGTGTCTATTACCGCTGCCTTTTTAAACTGTTTTTTATATTACTCATACTGATTAAAAAAGTATATACGAAACCAAAAAAGAAGTCAAGTAATGACTTCTTTTTTGAAAAATATTTATTTTATATATTTTATTCTTTGTGAGAAACGTCTTGACCGAGCTTTGAAATAAATCTTCCAGCTGCATCCTTAGCACCAAGACCGAAAGCAAGAGCGCCTGCTACTGCCAACATTCCGATGATTCCTGCAAAAAGAATTTGCATATAAGCTGGAGCAACTCCCAATTGTCCAAGAGCAATAATGAAAGCAAAAACCCAAACTGCATATTTAGCAATTGTTCCAAGCATATTTGCTGAACGAAGATTTAATGCTTTTGATCCAGTTATAATTGCTTTTTGAAGAGCTTCTGCAACTACTGTAGCAATTATCAAAATAAAAGCGGCTACAATAATTCTTGGCAAGAAACCTAATACATCAGTTGTAAGGAAAGATGAAATAGAAGTCAAGCCAACCAAATTAAGTGAAGGCAATAAGAAAACTATAATTATAAACCACTTAATGACTTGTCCGATAAAATATCCGGAGTTAAGTTTTATCCCTGCTTTTCTAAATAATTCTTCTGCTCCAATTGATTGGAAGAGTTTGTCTATTTTCAAAGCACCGATAACTTGTTCAAATGCTTTTGCAATAAGTGATCCCAAAACCCAACCAATAATAAAAAATACAATAGCTATAATCAGTTTAGGAGCAAACTGAACAAAACCCCACCATAGATCTTGAAGTGATGCGTTGAAAACGTCACCCCATGAAAGCCAAATATTACTACTCATAATTAAATAATTATTAAACTAATAAAAAATAATAAACTTTTTAAGTTTCGACCTTATAAAGCTATATGTTAGATTATACCAATTTTTAAGTCTTTTTTAAAGTTTGTGTGGATAACTCTTTTGCTCTAAAAACAACTTCATGAGGAAAGTCCAAAATATCTCTTACAAGCTTGTCATACATATCAAATCTATAGCTAAATTCATCTGTATTAAAAATTGCATAAACAAGTTCAGCTCCAATTTCTGCTTCAAGTTTACGAATTTCTTCTTCAATTTTTCCTCTTTTTAATTTATCCCCAACTACTAAAATATCAACCCTGCTTTCTTTATTTTTTATAAAAATACCAGAAACAATTAAAAGCTTAATCCTGCCAGCTTTTTTAAAACTATTTAAAATTGCTTCCTTATTAACTGTATCTGAATTAGTTAAGAGTTTGTCAAATTCAAGAGTGTATTTAAAAGAAGGATTAAATATCCAATTTTTTCCTTTCTTTTTAGCAAACTTTACTGAAGATAAAAGTTTAAGTTCTTTACGAAGAACGCTTGAATTAACCCGACTTCTTTTTATAATTTCTTTATTATTAAAACTTTGATCTTTATTCAACAAAAAAAGTCTCATAATTTTTATTCGAGCCTGACTTCCAAATATTTTTCCCAATGTTTCCATATATATTTTATAACTCTTTTTTTATAAAAAAACAAGTACAAAAAAGCCCCGACTTTAGTCGGGGCTTTTTGAAAATATTTATTTTAATTCTATTTTTCCTCCTGCTGTTTCAATCTTTTTCTTTAATTCTTCTGCTTCTGCTTTCTTCATTCCGTCTTTCAAAGTTGTTGGGGCGCCGTCAACTAAATCTTTTGCCTCTTTAAGACCAAGACCCAAAACTTCTTTTACAACTTTCATAACAGCAATTTTTTGTTCACCAGCTGCTGAAAGAACAACAGTGAATGAATCTTTTTCTTCTACTTCTGCTGCTGCGGGACCAGCCACTGCTACCACTGCTGCTGAAACTCCGAATTTTTCTTCCAAAGCTTTTACAAGTTCGTGAAGATCCAATACGGACATAGTTTCAATTTCTTTTATAATATCTTTAAATTTTTCTGACATAATTTTAATTTAATTAATTTTAATTTTTCGACTTCCTAAATAATTTGCTTTGCAAATTATCGGACGAACAGCAAAATTATTTTGCTGTTTTAGTTGCTATTTGGTCCAAGGCAACTACAAATCGTTGAATTGGAGAATTTATAACATTAACAAACTTCGCGTAGAGAACTTCACGAGGAGGAATCATGGCAATTTCATTCATCATTTCACTGCCCACAAAATTTCCTTCAAAAATTCCACCAAGAATATTTAACAATCCTTTGTGAGTTTTTTGAAAATTATAAACTTCGCGAGCTGGAGCAACTAAATCATCTCCAAAAGCAACAGCAACTTCACCAGTAAGTTCAGGCAAACTTCCTTTCGCCTTTCCTTCCAATGCTCTTCTTAATAAAGTTTTTCTAAAAACTTTATAGCTCACTCCTTGATTTCTAAAATCCCTACGAAGAGAAGTTTCTTCACCTGCTTTCAGACCATGAAAGTTAACAAAGACCACGGATTTTGATCCTTTAATTGATTTTTCAAAGTCTTTCATCATCTCTTCTTTTTTTGCTTTTTTTAACATAATTTTTTTTAATTTTTCATTTTTCCATTAAAAAAACGGCTTTCGCCGCAAGTAATTTCTACGTTTGGTAGATATCGACCCACTAAATAGGACTTATTGTTTGCCTATCTTCTTTGCGGTATTTCCAATATATCATATAGATTTTATTTTGCAACCGGAAGCGCAGTATTTAAAACTTTAGATTGTTCTTCATTTTTATCAAAGTGACTTGCCAAAAAAACTCCAATAAGACCAATGATGATCATTGCTGTAAAAATAATTAAAACTTTAAAAAAATGTTTATTTACCACAAGTTAATAATAACACAAAATTATTGTTCATCAAAAAGCTTTACCAGATAATTATCAATTATACGTTGATCTTCATCGTAAAAATATTTATTTTCATTGTGTAATTTTGTAGCTAAACTAATACCAACAAAACGCCAGTGCCAAGGTTCAAATTTATAGTAAGTATTTCCATTTGGGTAAGAAACTACAAAACCATATTTATAACCATTTTCCAAAAGCCATTTATATTCTGGAGTTTTATCAAAACCCTCAAGCAGTCCTTTCGTTTTTAAAGTTGAAAAATCCAAAGCTGTTCCAAGTTGATGTTCAGAATATCCTTGATCAGCAGAAAATCTATTCGCTCCAGCGCCATAACTAATTTTATAATTTGCTTTTAAATTTGTTTGATCTATAAAAGAACGATAAGCTGAAAGAGCTTTCAAAGAAATACCATCAGCATTCCCGGCGTCAATCATTTTTTGTAAAAAAGGAAGAGCATCTGAACTAAATTGATAATTATTACTTTTTTCACTTCTGTAATCCGAAGTTATTTCCGAAAGAGAAATTGGAACATAATGTTCATTCAAAAAATAAACTTTAGAATATTTTTTCAAAAGTTCCGGATCAGTTGTGCTTAATTTTTCCAATGCGCCAACGGTATTGGTAATTTCTTGAAATTGATCATTCATCAAACTATTTTTTAATTTTTCTTGTTCCAAAACATCAGTAATATTAGACTGGGTTCCCAAAATCAAATCACGAACATCTTTAATATCTTTTTGCATTGAAACTAATTTCCCTTCATTTAAATTAACTTGATTTTCTAAAATAGAAAAACGATAATCAATATATTTAATTATTCCAAACAAAGATAAGCCGATTATAATTATCGGAAAAATATCTTTATCAAAAACTTTTGTAAAAAATTCTCTCACAATTTTATTATAGCATAACAAAAAATCCCCGTTCAGGGGATTTTTTGCATTATCTTTTTAAATTAATTATTGTGCTACTGTAGCAAGAGGAAGAGTTCCCGCTTCACCTTCATGATTAGTCCAATAATCAGCAGTTTTCAGAGCATTTATAGTTTTTGTCCCTGGTTTTCCATCGACTGTTAATCCATTTAATTCTTGAAAAGTTTTAACAGCGGTAGCGGTTTTTGGTCCAATTATTCCATCAATTTTTAGAGGTATTGCCACTTTTCCATAAGTTCCTTCCGCAATTAATTTTCCAGAAATTCCTTGAGCAATCAATTTACTGTCAGAATTTCCTTCGAACAAAATCAACTTTCCGTAAGTTCCTTCCGCAATTAATTTTCCAGATGTTCCGGTAGTATTTCCTCCAGTTCCGTCTGTTGCGATTAACTTGCTAGCTGCATTTCCTTCAAACAAGATTAGTTTTCCATAAGTTCCTTCCGCAATTAATTTTCCAGAAATTCCTTGAGCAATCAATTTACTGTCAGAATTTCCTTCGAACAAAATCAACTTTCCGTAAGTTCCTTCCGCAATTAATTTTCCAGATGTT
>Ga0247841_10003955_pt1 | contig 26360 bp, 17 predicted proteins | sample LaCruzMarch2015__2_FD_192410 | JGI IMG/M metagenome (GOLD analysis project Ga0247841, IMG submission 192410) | Freshwater microbial communities from meromictic Lake La Cruz, Castile-La Mancha, Spain - LaCruzMarch2015_18m | ecosystem: Environmental > Aquatic > Freshwater > Lake | place: Spain... | reverse complement strand
GCACATCGGCAAGGTTGGTCGCGACCAGGGCCAGGCGCGCGCAGGTTGCCGCCAGGTTGGTGTGGTCGTCGCGCCGGGCATAGGCCTTGACCATGGCGCGCAAGACGACTGCGTCCTGGCGGTTGGAGGCGATGCGGGCGTACCAGGCGATGGCCTTGTCGGGCTGATGGGCGGCGCACAAAGCGTCGGCGCGCAAGCGGGCAAAGCCGTCGGCCACGCGGCCGCAGCCGGCCAGCAGGAGCAGGCCAGCCAGCAGCCCCGGCGCTAATGTTGCCAAACGTTTCATAATGTTGCTCATTGTTTCAGAGGCGCGCCAGCGCTTTCGCGCCAATGTCCCAGCGAAAATGGGCGTGCTCGAAATGCAGGCATGCAACCGCCTGGTAGGCGCGCGCGATCGCCGCGCTCAGGTTGTCGCCCAAGGCCGTCACGCCGAGCACCCGGCCGCCCTTGGTGACGACCTGGTCTTGGCGCCGCTCGGTGCCGCCGTGGAAGACGGCGACATCCGCCAGGGCCGCGGCCTGGGCCAGGCCGCTGATCGGATGATGCTGGTGATACGGGCCGGGATAGCCGCCGGCGGCCAGCACGACGCAGACGGCCGGGCGCGGGTCCCACGCCATTTCGTGCATCTGCAAGCGGCCATCGGCCACCGCCAGGCACAGCTCGATAAAATCCGAGCGCAGACGCGGCAGCACCGCCTGGGTCTCCGGGTCGCCAAAGCGCACATTGAACTCCAGCACCTGGACGTGCCCTTGGTGGATCATGACGCCGGCGTAGAGCACGCCATGGTAGTCTATTTTTTCCTGGCGCAAGCCGGCCAGGGCGGGCTGCAGGACGTGATGCTCGATCTCGCGCAGCACGCCCGGCGTGATGACTGGGGCGGGCGAATAGGCGCCCATGCCGCCTGTGTTCGGCCCGGTGTCATTGTCATAGACGCGCTTGTGATCCTGGGCCGGTTCGAGGGCGCGGATGGTTTTGCCGTCGGTGACGGCCATGATCGAGGCTTCTTCGCCGTGCAGCAGGTCCTCGATTAAAATGGTCGCGCCGGCCTGGCCGAAGACGCGCTGCTCGAGCGCGGCGCGGACGGCCAGTTCGGCCTCGGCCTCCGTCTGGCAGACCGTCACGCCTTTGCCGCCGGCAAGGCCGTCGGCCTTGACGACCAGCGGCGCGCCTTTTTTCTTGACATGCGCCAAGGCCTTGTCGAGCTGCTGAAAGACGGCAAACGGCGCGGTCGGAATGCCGTGCGCGCGCATGAATTCCTTGGCAAAGACCTTGGAGCCCTCGAGCTTGGCGCCGTGCGCGTCCGGCCCGAAGATGCGCAGGCCGTGGCTGTGAAACTCGTTGACAATGCCGGCGCACAGGGGCGCTTCCGGCCCGACGATGGTGAGTTGCACGTCATGCTGGCGGGCGAAGGCGGCCAGGCCGCGCAGGTCATCCGGCGCAACCGGGACGGGCTCCGCAATCTGCAAAATCCCGGCGTTGCCCGGGGCACAATAGATGGTGTTGACGTGTGCCGATTGGCGCACTTTCCACGCCATGGCATGCTCGCGCCCGCCGCCGCCAATAATGAGAATGTTCATGCGGTTGATCCGGTCAAAGTGATCATCATACTGGCATTATACAAAAAAGGAACGAGATTTGCTATAATATGCGCACGCGCGCCGTTTTGACACGCAAACCATGAGTACACATTTAGGCACAGAGCTTCGCATCCAGCAGACGCAGATCCTTGCGCCGCAGTTGCAGCAGTCATTGAAATTGCTGCAGGTGCCGTCCTTGGAGCTGCAAACCCTGCTGGCCCAGCAGTTGGCCTGCAATCCGGTGCTCGAGGAATACGACCCGACCCGCGACGCGGAATACAGCGACGTCGAGCAATTCAGCCCGGATGAATTGGACCTCGAGGAACAGCGCGCCAGCCGCGCCGCCCCGCTGGCCGAGCAGGCCCAGCCGCGTGACCAGGGCAACGACACGCACGAGCAGGCCTATGAGCAGCAGCTTGACACGCTGACGGGCGACAACGAGGAATGGCAGTCCTATTATGACAATGCCAATGCGCCGGCATCGGCCGGCGGCCACGCCGAAACGGTGGCGTATCGCGAGCGGCGCGCCAATGACGACGAGCTGTACCTGCACCGGTTGAATTCGATTGCGACCCGGCAAACCCTGGTGGATGAGTTGCGCGACCAATTTGGCACGTCCACGCAGACGCCGGCCGATGCGGAGATCATCGAGTATTTGATCGGCAGTCTGGATCACAATGGGTTTCTGACCGAGACGGTCGAGGACATTGCGGCGACGCTGCACAGGGAGCCGGCCCAAGTGGCGCGGCTGCTGGCGCTGTTGCGCACGTTTGATCCGCCCGGCATTGGCACGCACGATCTGCGCGAGTGCCTGTTGCTGCAGCTGGAGCGGCGCGGCCAGCGTGACAGCCTGGCGTACCGCCTGCTGCATGAGTTTTACCAGGAATTGCTGCACAACCGGCTCGAGCACATTGCGCACAAAATGGGCGAGTCGATCGGCACGCTCCAGGCCGCGATCAAGGAGATCGGCACGCTCGATCCCAAGCCCGGCCGGGATTTGTCCACGACGACCGCGCCGGCCATCCGGCCGGATGTGCTGGTGACGCGCGACGAGGAAGGCACGTATGCGGTGGAGACGAACGACAATGCGCTGCCGTATGTGCGGGTCAATCCGCGCATCCGCAAGATGCTGAAGGAGAAGGCGCTCGACAAGCCAACGGCGCAGTACCTGCGGATGAACATCCGCGAGGGCGAAACGCTGCTCAACAACCTGCAGTTTCGCAAGCGCACGGTGCTGGCGGTGGCCGAGGCGATTGTCGAGGCGCAGCGCGCGTTTTTCGACGAGGGAACGATGCACTTGAAGCCGCTCAGCATGAAGGAAATCGCCGACAAGGTGGGCGTGCATGAGGCGACCATCAGCCGCACGGTTAACGGCAAGTACATGGACACGCCGCAGGGCACGTTTGAAATGCGTTTTTTCTTCACCGCCCATGTGACGGATGAGCGCGGCAACGAGATTTCGACCAACACGGTCAAGACGCGCCTGAAGGTGCTGATTGAGCAGGAAGACAAGCACGACCCGTTAAGCGATGACGCGCTGGCGGCGCAGTTGCGCACCGAGGGTTTTCCGGTGGCGCGCCGGACGGTGGTCAAGTATCGCCAGGCGCTCGAACTGCCCAACACGCGCCAGCGCAAGGTGTTTGGCTGAGGCGCGCGGCGCCGGCGCGGGGCATCATGCGGGGACGGTGGGCGCGACAGATCTTTGTCATGGCGCAGGTTGCGGGCGCGAGCTGGCTGGGCGCGCGCGGCGCGCTGGCTGCGGACGCGACCAAGGCCGGCATGCCGGCGGCGCAGGCAACGCGCCTGTGCGCGGGCATCTCCAACGTGTTCGCCCTCGACATGGCGCGCGCGGAACAGCAGTTTGCGCAGCTGGCCGCGGCGGTCAGCAATAATGCGGCCGGCCATGTCTGGCATGCGCTGGCGGTCTTGGGCCGCGTCATGATTGAAGGCCCGGCGCGCGTGGATGAAGCGCGGATTGCCGCGGATGCGCGCGCCGCCTTGGCGGCGGCCGAGCCGCGGCGCGCCGATGGCAGCGGCTGGCGCGAATGGTATGACGGCGTCGCGGCACTGCTGCTGGCGCGCCACGCCCTGAGCGCCGGCGAGGGCGCGGCCGCAGTGCTGCTGTTGGCCGGCGCGCTGCAGGACGTGCGCGCGGCCACGCGGTGCAGCGCGGCCGCCGCGGATGCCGACGTGCTGCTGGGCGCCTACGAGGTGTTCATCAACGGCACGCCGTGGTATCTGCGGCTGCCGGCGGCCGTGCTGGTCGCGCCCGGCGATGATGCCGCGGGCCTGGCCCGGCTCGAGCGCGGCGCGCAGCAGGCGTACTTTTTTGGCGTGCCAGCGCGCGTCGTGCTGGCGATTGTCTACGCCTGGCGCGAACAGTATGACCGCGCCTTGCAGGTCTGCGATGAAGTGCAGGCACGGCTGCCGGGCAATCATCAGGTGGACGCGCTGCGCGCCCATATCCTGCTGCGCGAAGGCCGGGTGGCCGACGCCGCGACGGCGCTGGCCCGCGTGATTGCGCGCGTCAAGCAGGATCCGCGGCCGGGCGCGGTGGCCCTGCTGGCGGACCACTATTACGAATTGGGCCGGCTGGCCATGCTGACGACGAACTACCCGGCCGCCGGCGCGCATTTCGAGGCGGCCTGTGCGGCCAGCGGGCGCAAGCAGGTGCTGCGGGCATGGTCCACGCTGCGGCTCGGCACGGTGTACGACGCGCAGCAGCAGCGGGCCGCGGCCCAACGCGAATATGCGCGCGCGGCGGAACTCGCCGCCGGCGTGCCGATCGTGCGCCAGTATGCGCGCCTGTTTTTGCGCGAACCCTACGCCGGCCAGTGCCTGGAATGACCGGCCGGGCCGTCGAACAGGATGCCATGGCGCCGGCCGGCGCGCTGATTACCAGCCGGGCCAATCCGCGCGTCAAGCGGCTGGCCGCGCTGCACGCGCCCGCGGCGCGCGCGGCCTGCGGGCTGATCTGGGTCGAAAGCCGGGCCTGCGTGGCGGCGGCGCTGGCGGTGGCCGGCGCGGTGCAGGAAGTCGCGCTGAGCGACGCGGCGGCGGCGGATGCGCAACGCCTGGCCGCCGTGGCGGCGGCGCGCGGCGTGCCGGTGGTGCAATATACCGCGGCCTGCTTTGCGAAATTCACGGCGTTGCGGCATCCAGATGGCATTGGCGCGCTGGCGCGGATGCCGGCCGTGCTGCCGGCGCCGGCCGTGCTGCCGGCACGGATGCTGGTATTGTGGCAGTTGCAGGATCCCGGCAACCAGGGCAGCATCGTGCGCAGCGCCGTGGCGCTGGGCTGCGCGACGATCATGACGGTCACGCCCGGCGTGGATGTGTTTCATCCGCTGTGCATCCGCGCGACGGCCGGCCTGCTGCTGCATGCCGTGCTGCACGGGTGTGACGAGCACGCGGCGCGAGTGTGGCTGGCCGCGCACGCGGCCGACGTCGCGGTCTTGTCCGCGGATGGCGCCGGGCGCATTGGCGCGCCCGGCACGCAGTGCCCGCGCGTGCTGCTGATTGGCAGTGAGGCGCGCGGGGTGCCGGCCGACCTGCGCGCCGCGCATCGGTGCCTGGCTATTCCGATGCAGGCGCAGGCCGAATCATTGAATGTCAACGCCGCGGCGGCGATCGCCCTCTTTGGGTTGTGGGGCGCGCCGGCTGGCGTTTAGTACTTTACTGGATACGTTTATGACGATTTTACATCATCGGGTACACATCATCGCGGTCGACGATCCGCTGATGCGTAAACGCTTAAAACAAGTGCCCGCCATGCGCCGCGCGCTGGTCATGGAACTGGACGAAACGCACTGGCTGATCGACAGCCAGGAACTCTCCGCCGTCGAATCGGCGTGCGCCAAGGCAGGCATTACAATGCATGTGGTCACCCATGCCGAATGACGTTTCACTCCACACGGTGCTGGCCTCGAGCCGGCTGTCGTTGCGCCCGGTCTTTTCCCACTGGCTGGCGCGCAAAGAACTGATCCGCCCGCGCGACGAGCAGATTATCCTGTATCTTGCCGCCGCGCAGCAATCCATGGCGCGCCGCCGCGTGCTGGCCGGCGCCAGCGAGCCGGCACGCGCGCTGCTCTTGCGCGCGCTGCGGCTGCCCGTGCCGCTGGGCGAACTGCTGGCGGCCACCGCGGCCGAAGGCTATCCCGTCACCCTGGCCTCAGTCGGCGAGTTGCACGCGCTCGGCTTGGCTTTCATTGACAATCCCGACTTCTGGCCGCAGGCCCATGCCGCGTTCACGCCCGAAACCGCCGACCAAACCCTGAGCATCATCCCCGGCCTGCAAGCCAGTGAGCTCGAGGTGACCCCGGCCACACTCGGCCTGCCGGTCTGCGATTTCACCAGCAGCGCCAAGGCCAAACCCAAGGCATCGCTGGCCCAGCTCCTGGATGGTTTTACCCACGCCATCAGCCGCGGCACCATGAAACTGACCCAGGAGGGCGTCTTCAATGCCCGCGCCCAGGATGTTCTCGCCCGCGTCTGGAAACACGCGCCGCGCGGGCCCCTGGCCGAGCCCGCCCGCGTCCTGGCCTTCATGCGCGAACAGGCCATTGCGGTCAGCGACAGTGCCGGCCAAGTGCGGCCCGGCACGCGCTTCGCCCTGTTCTGCACCCAGCATCGCGCCCAGCAAGTGTGCGCGTTTTTGGATTACTGCCTGACCACCGTGCCGCGCCTGGCCGAACTGCGCGCCGCCTGCGGCTTCGCGCCTGAACGCTTTGCCCTGACCACCTTGCGCGCCATCCTGCATGCCGGCGGCGCCGACGGCTGGCGTGCGCTCGACACCATTGCCGCCGCCTTGGCCAAGCAGGCCGCGCACATGGCCTCGGTCAAGAACAGCCCGGATCAGTGGGGCTGGCGCGCCAACACCTGCCGCATCCTGTCGCGCCCACGCTGGACGGAGCTGGTCGGCGAAATCGTCCAGCATTGGCTCGAACCGGCCGGCATGCTCGAAACCGCACGCACCCGCAAGCACGGCCTGTGCTTGCGCGTCACGCCGCTGGGCGCCTTCTGGCTGACCGGCGAAAAAGCGCCGGCCCACAAAAACGAACACCAGCAGTTGGTCATCCAGCCGGACTTCACCGCCGTCCTGACGCATTCCGGCCCGCTCGACCACGTCGCCCAAGTCCTCGGCGCCTTTGCCGTGCGCAGCGGGGACGACAACGCCAGTGTCTTTCTTTTCTCGCGCGAGCAGGTGCAGACTGCAATCCGTCACGGCCATCGTATCGAGGAATTGCTCACGCTCCTCAAAACCCATTCCAGTTATGCCGTCCCCGACAATGTCCTGATCACCCTGCGCGAGTGGGCCGCGATCAATCCACAATTGACCTTGTTCCGCGATGTCAATATCTTCACCTTCGAGACGCGCGCCATCCGCGACCAGTTCCTGCGCAAGCATGCCGCCCAGCGCAGCGTCGCCATTGGCGACCTGCACGCCCTGCTGCTCGCGCCCGAACGTGATATTTTCAACATCATGCAGGTGCTGCGCGCCGTCCCCGTCGATTACACCGACCCGCCCATCGGCGGCCTGGATGTCCGCCCCGACGGCGAAGTCATCAGCAGCGCCAGTGATGACTTTCGCATCACCGCCCTGTGCGAGGCCATTGCCCACCCGACCGAGACGCTCCTGCCCAACGGCCAAACCCGGCGCCGCTATCACTTGTCCGCCAAGCGCATGCACACCGTCAACGACCCGCTCGCCTTGTACGAGCTGCTTTTGCATCTGCCCGGCAAGCCGCTGCCGATCAACACCCGCTTGAATTTGCTGGTCGGCCTGGGCATCCTCGAGAGCACGCCCAATGATCATTACACGGTGGTGCAGGGCATCGAGGCGGCCGTGCGCGCCAAATTGCGCACCCGCGGTGAATTGCGCGGCGCCATTCGCGCCATCCTGATCAAGGACATTTATGTCGTGCATACGCCGCTGGCCGCGCAACTGGTCGAGGCCATGACGACCCTGCGCTCGCGCGCCCGCCTCAGCGAGCTAGTCATGCACCGCATTCCCGTCTGCAACGCCCCCCATGGCTGACGCATGAATCCGGCCAATCCCCTGATTGTGCAGAGTGACCGCTCGGTCCTCCTTGAAGTGGATAATCCCCGCTACGACGAGGCCCGCGACCGCCTGGCCCAATTCGCCGAACTGGTCAAAAGTCCCGAACACATTCACACCTATCGCATCTCGCCGCTCTCGATCTGGAATGCCACCGCCGCCGGCCTGCAAGCCGGGGAGATCGTCAACACCCTCGCGGCCCTCGGCAAATTCGACCTGCCCGACGCGCTGCGCCACGAAATCCTCGAGCTGGCCACGCGCTATGGCCGGATCATCCTCGACAAAGACGGCGACCAGTTGCGCCTGTCGATTGCCGAGCCGAACCTTGCCCGCCAGATCGCGCACCACGCCAAAGTCGCGCCGATGCTGGCCCAGCGCCTGGCCGAGGGCGTCTTCCGCGTCACGCTGCAGCATCGCGGCGAAATCAAGCGCGTCCTGACCGACCTCGGCTTTCCCGTCAAGGATCTCGCCGGCTATGTCCAAGGCACGCCGCTCCCGCTCGCCTTGCGCGCTACCGCGTGCGGCGGCAGCCCCTTCGTCGTGCGCCCCTACCAGCGCGATGCCGCCGCGAATTTCTACCAAGGCGGCGGCGTCGAAGGCGGCTGTGGCGTGGTCGTCTTGCCCTGCGGCGCCGGCAAGACGATTGTCGGCATGACCGTCATGGCCAAAATCCAAACGCACACCCTGATCCTGAGCGCCAACATCACCGCCCTGCGCCAATGGCGCGACGAGCTGCTCGACAAGACCTCGCTGCAACCCGACCAGATCGCCGAATACTCCGGCGAGACCAAGGCGATCGCGCCGGTGACCCTGGCCACCTATCAGATCTTGACCTATCGGCCCGACAAAACCAAAAACTTCTTTCCGCATTTTGAACTGTTCTTCAAGCGCGACTGGGGCCTGATTGTCTATGACGAAGTCCATCTGCTGCCCGCGCCGGTCTTCCGCATCACCTCCGACTTGCAGGCCCGCCGCCGCTTGGGCCTGACCGCCACGCTCATCCGCGAAGACGGCAAGGAAACCGATGTCTTCAGCCTGGTCGGCCCCAAACGCTATGACATGCCCTGGAAGGAACTCGAGGCGCAGCAATGGCTGGCCAAGGCTTCCTGTGCCGAACTGCGCATTCCCATGAGCGATGCGGATCAGCTGGAATATGCCATCGCGACCGACCGGCTGCGCTTCCGCATCGCCTCCGAAAATCCGCGCAAAACCGAGGTCATCACGCGCCTGCTCGACCAGCACAAGGATGACCGCGTCTTGATCATCGGCCAGTATCTCACCCAGTTGCGCACCTTGGCCAAATACCTGCAGGCGCCGCTGATCACCGGCCAGACGCCCCAAAAGGAACGCGAGCAGCTCTACAGCCAGTTCCGCACCGGCGCCATCACGCGCCTGATCGTCTCGAAAGTCGGCAACTTCGCCGTCGACTTGCCGGATGCCAATGTCGCCATTCAAATCAGCGGCACCTTCGGCTCGCGCCAGGAAGAAGCCCAGCGCCTTGGCCGCATTCTGCGCCCCAAGCCGGGCAGCAATCAAGCCCGCTTTTACACGATTGTCACCTACAACAGTGTCGAGCAGGAATTCGCGCTCAAACGCCAGTTGTTCCTGACCGAGCAGGGCTACGCCTACCGCATCGAAAACATCCCTTGAACGTTGCGCGCGGCGCACCACGGTTTGGGCCCGGCAAGTTGTCGGAGCGCCTGCTTGCATTGATCGACCCCGATATGGAACGTGCGCAAACCCACCAAGACTACGAAATTTGAGACGCAACTGCGCGCGTTGATTGAACGCAAATTGTGTTTGTTTCGCGACGACAGCCGCATGGTCATCAGCCACCGGATTTCCCAGCGCGGGGACAAGCCATCCCTGCTGGTCACGTCAACCCTGCCCCGCCACGACAGCTAAAGGTTGGCGGTTTTCAGAGCCCGTCCAAAGGGATGATCCAGCCGAGTAGGGCAGGCTACCGAGCCTGCCATCGCCGCTCCTCAGCCCAGTCGCAGAGCCAAGAGATCCAGCAGTGGCAGGCTGGGTAGCCTGACCTACCTCAGATGCGCAACCACTGGGTGTGCAAGCAAGTGTGCCCCTGCGTTGACGCGCATGCGCCACCGCCTACTGAATCCGAAAACCGCGCATTGAAAACCATCTGCCAAGTACGCCACGCGCTCCGCGCGTGGCATGCAGCATTATGGCCACGAAGGTACGATGAAATCGAAGCACCAGATAGTGCTTGTTGTGCAGCCCATAATTCAGATATAAGGAAGAGGGTTGGATTGTGACGTTGAGTCTGTGCGCCACACGGGTGCGCCACACGGGTGCGCCGGAGGCGCTGTGGAGTGCGACAGCCATGCTGCCAGCGATGCTGCCGATAGCGCTGACCATCCTGCACCGAGCACGGCTCGTTATGCAAAGCAGGAGCACGGCTCCCGCACTCCAAGGTTCACTGCGCCGCGCGAAGGGGGCATCAGACAATCATGACGCCGCGGCGTTTTACCTTCTGCCGCAACACCAACAGTGTCAATCCCGCCGCCGCCATCATGCCCGGCTCCGGTGTCGTGGTGATCGGCCCGCGACTAATGCCGGGCGAATAATAGTTGTTGCCATCAACCGACCAGAATGTATAGTAATAGTCCGTATTGGGATCCAGACCGGTATGATCGTATTCTGTCGCACCGCTATTGTAGATAACCGTGCCACCACCGGCTATGGCGGCACCCGCGCTGTAGCTGGTGTCGTTCACGGGTATGCCGAAAATGCCGCTCGTGCTGTAAGCCACCATCACATTGTTGCCATTGGCGTTCTTGGTCCACGAGAGCTCAATCGCGTTATTGCCGGCAAAACCCTCCACGCCACTAGGATTGACCACGCTATACTTCACAACCCGCAACTCGTCGAGATATACTGCCCCGCGCCCCGTGTCGGCGTTTTGCGCCGCAGCCTCGAAGAACACGCCGTTGCTGTAATATGCAGCAAAGGGGATGCCGTGCGCCGCCGTCCCCATCTGCCAGTCGCCGTAATATGCCTTGACCTTCACCCTGTCAATAATAAAGACAATAGGTGCCCCGGCCACAAATCTGGTTGAGCTGCTGGTGAAGAGCACGTCGCGCGATGCCTCGGCGTAGTAACGATAAAACCGGCTGTAGACATTGGTCTGACTGCCGTCCAAGTCAAAGTCCAAGTATACTTCACAGGCCAGACTGGTCGCGTTAAATTCCCACGCGTCGTTGTAGTTCAGTTCCGGATACCATTCCATGCGGTAAATGAGATCATCGCCCGCGCGCGTCGTGGCAAACTCAACCTGGGCCACCCGCGTGGAAAACACCAGCGCACTGGCGCTCGAATCGAGGCGCAGACTGTTGGTGTCGTCGGCCTTCGCCATAATCGAGGCGCCGCCCCAACTCCAATTGTCAGGCACAAGTTTGCACTGATTGTTGTCAATCGTCGCGCTGCCCTTCTCCTTATACCATTTGTTGTTGTTGACCGGATCGCCGGTCGTGCCGGTGAAGTCATCATAAAAACCGCTGTTCACGGCGGCGCCCGGCCCGGTGATTTTCACATTGTCATAGCAAAACCGCCCGCGCGCAACGTCCACATTCAACGCCAGAATGCCGCAGTACCACGCCGGCCAATCACTGACCGTCACGCCGTGGTTCGCCGCATAAATGAACGCACCGTTGTAGCTCACCGTCAGGGTCGTCGCATTGAACAGATACGTGAGTCTGGCGCCCGCGACCCAGACCACATCTGTACCGCCCCCCAAATCAGTGCCGTTGCTGTTTGCGTCGCCTAGTTTGCGGCGCGGCTGCACGTTGAGACTGGCCTGCCCGCTGTACAACTTCAGGTGCAGCACCACGCCGGTCGCGCCCATGGCGTAGGGATCGGTGTTGACGACCTGGTTCAGCACGGATATTTTGGTCTCCAATTCGCCGGGCGTGAGGGCAAACAACGGCCCGATATTCATCTCGATCACAATCCCGCCGGCGACGTCAAAACTCGCCTCGTGCTGGGCCGCATCCAGTGGCCGGATATGCTCGTTGCCCCAGCTCGCGTCGGCCGGTTGAAGACAGCCCAAATTGTTGCTGACGGCGGCCGTGCCGCTACCGCCATAGATCCACTTGCCATATTCGATGTTCCATCCGTTCGCTTTGTTGAAGCCATCTTCATAGAAACTGAGGTATGCCAGGGCGGGCATGGTGATCAGGCATGCGGCGGTGACGGCAAGCCGGATTTTCATAACAGTTCCTTGGGCAGCGGGTGCCGGTGGCATCCATGTTAGAAAAAATTCCCTGTGGCGGCGCTGGCACCGTGCCGGCGCCCCGCTCAGGTTATGTTACCGGTAACATTATACCATGTTTGTTATTTCCTGGCAAGTTCCGCGGCTGCTCCCCTGAAATGCCACTGTTAAGATTTAGAATGCTGCATTTGCTCTTTCACCGAATACCGGATCGCCGCGGTTGCGCGGTACATCATCCGGTACGAGCCTGGCTCATGTATAAAAACCTGCACGGCGCAGGTTTTTTATGGTTGACTTTTTTTCACAGACCTGCTATCGTTCACCCATGCAATCCGCGCCGGCCACATCCGCAGCATCTGCCGCGCCCACCCCGTGGTGGGACATCACGGCCTATGACTACGACCTGCCGCCCGAGCTGATCGCACAGGAACCAGCGGCGCAGCGTGATGCCAGCCGCTTGCTGGTCTATGACATGCGCCGCGCCACACTCGCCCATCATCATTTTACCGAGCTGCCCCGGCTGCTGCGATCCGATGACGTGCTGGTCGTTAATGATTGCCGGGTCATGCCGGCGCGGCTCTTCGGCACGCGCGCCGGTTCCGGCGGCGCCGTCGAAATCCTGCTGACCGAGCGCGTCGATGCCACCACCTGGCACGCCATGGTCCGGCCCGGCCGGGCGTGCAAGCCGGGCGCGCGGCTGGACATAGCCGGCGTGGCCACCCAGGTGCGCGACTGCTTGCCCGACGGCCAGCGCGTGCTGGCCTTTGCCTGCACGCCGGCCGAATTTGAGGCGCTGCTGCAGCGCGCCGGCGTCGTGCCGCTGCCGCCCTATATCAAACGGCCGCGCGCGCCGTCGGCAGTCGCCGATCGCGAGCGATACCAGACGGTCTATGCCCGCGCCGGTTGCGCCATTGCCGCGCCGACCGCCGGCCTGCATTTTACCACGGCACTGCTCGACGCCCTGCGCGCGCACGGCTGTCAAATCATGGCGGTCACACTGGATGTCGGCATCGGCACGTTCCAGCCGGTGGCCGTCGATGATCTGCGCCAGCATCAGATGCACCGCGAACAATGTTGCATCACCGCCGCCACCGCCGCCGCACTCAATACCGCGCGCGCCGCCGGCCAGCGCATTATTGCCGTCGGCACGACCGCGTTGCGCACGCTCGAGTCGTGTCTCGACCCGCACGGCCAGTTTCAGCCCTTCAACGGCCCGACCGGCATTTTCATTCATCCGCCGCTGCGCATGCGCGCCATTGACGGCCTGCTCACCAATTTCCATCTGCCACGCTCGACCTTGCTGGTGCTGCTCGCCGCCTGGCTCGGGCCCGACGTCTGGCGCGAACTCTACGCCGAGGCCATTCGCCGGCGTTATCGTTTCTACTCGTATGGCGACGCGATGCTGCTGCTGCAAGAATGTTAAACCTTTCCGCCGGCAACTTCTGCGCCTCTGCAACCATACGTTATCGTGTCGCACGAGAATTTACGGCGTTGCGCGTGATGTGCTGCGCGCCGCGCGCCGCGGCCACCTTTGACAGATGCGCCGCGGTGCCGCATGGCAAGTAACAAGCAGCAGGTAGAAGGTGCCTGCAACTGGCGGCGCGGATTACGGATCACGGATCATGGATCACTGACTCCAGAGCTCCTGACATACCTTGCGCTACGTTCCTTAATTATTCTTGACAGGATTTACATGATCGTCCATGATACTTTGCTGCGACTGCATGTGGACAGTGCCTGCGGCCATTGGTCGCTTGATTACTTATCGCGCCGCGCGATAAGTTACCGCAATCATGTCAAATCATGTTGATCCTGTCAACTATTGTTCGCCAGGCTTCCAGCATTATTAGCATAGCTTTCATGATTTTCCTTGGTTGAAGCGGACAGTTTAAACACTCCTATGTCAGGAGTTCTGGAATCCCCGGCGGCCCGCCCGTCACGCACGCTGCGCGGGAAATTCAGCGGGTCTTCCAGGCGCGCAGGCGATAGGCCTTGGGCGTCACGCCGGCGATGTGCTTGAAGGTACGCGTGAAGGTGTGGGCATCTTCGTACCCGACTTGCTCGGCGACTTCATGCACTTTCCAGGGTGTCTTGCACAGCATTTCCGCGGCGACGCGCATGCGCAACTTGACCAGCCACTCATGCGCGTGCAACCCGAGATGCTTGATGAACAAGCGATTGAGGTAATCGGGCGAGGTATGCACCACGCGCGCGAGCTGGGCGACTTTGAGCGGTTCATGCAGATGGTCGAGCACATGTTGCACGACCGCTTCGATCTGCCGCGCGATTTGCTGGCGGTTCTCATGGCGCCGGACAGCGCGGCCCAGCAGGATAATGAGTTCATAGGCGGCCAGCGACGCGCGCTGCGTGGCGTCCGCCGGCGCATCGTGCAGGGCACTGATGATGCGCTCGATCAGGGCCTGCACTGGCGGCGTGGTGGCGGGCGTCAGGCGCACGCGCGAGACTTTTTGCAGGCCGGTGAGCTCGAGCGCGCGGAGATGCACCTCGGCCACGATGTCAAACACCAGGAACAGTTTGCGGAAGGGCTCCGGCGAACAGGCGCGGTAGACATGGCGCTCGTGCGGATGCAAGACGAAGACGTCGCCGGCCTGCAATGCAAAGTGCTTGCGGCCGACCACTAGCTCGCCCTGGCCGTGCGTGACCAGCTCAATCGAAAAGGTGTGCGAGTTGCGGCGGATGAACTGGTCGCCCGACTGCCATGTGGAACGGCCGGCCATCAACACTTCGAAGAGCAGGCTGGGGTCGGGCACGAGGACGTTGCTGTTGTAGATCTCGTCCGGCGTGTCGGCCGGGCCTTGGCCCGCCGCGCTGGGTATGAAAATGCCCGCCTTGCATGCGTCCGGGAAGTAGACATCCGGATGCAGCACCACCTGGTCGTGGGCATGAAACAGGCGCGTGATCAGCGCCGCCGGCCGCTCAAGCAGATCGGAAGAAAAACTCATGCTGATATTGTAGCAAAACAGCGATTGTGGTGCAGCGGCAGCGCGGGTGCGGGGCTTGGGGAATGCGAATGGCGAACAAGGAATGACCAACACTTTGTTCGCGGCGAACAAAGTATTTAAATTCATTCGCGGTCAGTCGTGGTTGCGCATCCGCGGTAGGGCAGGCTATCCAGCCTGCCCTTGCTGTACTCCTTGGCCTTGCGACTGGGCTAGCCAACCATCTGGGTGTTCAAAATGTCCGCTTTATTTCGTCAGAAGGACCTAGCCCGGGTTGCTGAATAGTGTATACTATGAGTAACAACCTATGACGACTGCCCACCTGCCATCGTTCTTCACGGCGCTGTTTGTCAGCGCCGCGCTGGTCAGCACGCCCGCCGCACCGGCGGCGTCCGCGCGCGTGGCCGTGCGGGTCGAGAACCCGCTCGGCCAGCCGGTCACGGGCGCGCTGGTATGGGTCAATGTGGACGCGCCGTCGAACGCGTATGCCGACGCCAGCGGGAATGCGCTGGTCACCGTCACGACCGGCACGAACTATCTGATGGTGGCGCGCCATGCCAGTTACGGCCGCGCGCCGGCGCTGTTTCCCTTTATTGACCAGGACACCAACATTACCATAACGCTGCCGGTGCGGACATCGCTGCGCATCGCCTCGTACAACATGAAAGGTTATCCGGAGTCGTGGTCGAGTACGCAAGTGACAGCACTGGCACGCATGTTGTGGACCGTCCAGCCGGATATTGTGTTTGCCCAAGAGACGCGCACGACAACCCTCGCGCTGAGTGTCTTTCAACCCCGCTATTTATTCGGCTACACCAATGCCCAATCGCGCGACTGGGGCGACATCCGCAATGCCCTCGTGTCAATCTTTCCGCTAAAGAATGTCTTCAGCGCCGGCACGGCGGTGATGACGCGCGACCTGTTCGGCGCCGAGGCCAGCCTGCCGGGCGTGGGCGACACGACCATTATGAGCGTCCACTATGCCGCCTATAAAAACGCGCCGGCGGCGGCGACGCGCGACACCGAGGCGCTCTTTACCGCGGTCTATTGCTCGAATCTGCATGCCCAGGCGAAATTGTTCATGCTGGGCGGCGACATGAACGACGATGTGGGCGATCCGACCTGGCTGTCGCATGTGCATCAGATCCTGACTAATTATAACAGCGGCTTGCGGCGCCTCGAACCGCGCGATGACGCCGGCAATGCCGCGACCTATACCTCTTTCAGCTACACCAGCCGCTTGGATTACATCTATCTCAACCAGGCGTTTCTGCCATATGTGCAGGCCACGGGCGTGGCGCGCACGGACACGATGACAAACCGCCCGGCCTGGCTGCGCCCGACCAGCAGCAATTTGGCATCCGACCACGCGATGATTTTCGCCGACATCGCGCTGGTGCCCGAGCCGGCGTGCGGCGTGCTGCTGCTGCTGATCCTGCGGCGACGGCTGACTTTCTTGCTCGTCCACCGGCATGCCAAAAACAAAGCGGAGTATTGAGCGGGTCAATAATGCAAAACGGTGGCCGGGCAGCCGGTGGCGATACAGGTAACCTTATTCTGATGGAGTCTCCATGAACCTTCGCATGTATCTCATTGGCGTTATTTCAATCTGCACCTTCACCCTTATGGCTTCCAAGCCTGAATACGAGCAAGGCGTCGTGCTGGTCAAATTCAAGGCCAAGTCCGACGTGGTCGCCCGTGAATCAGTGCGGACACTCCTTGCGGCCAAGATGCTCAAGCGGTACGACGTGGTCGGCATTGAGAAATGGCGGCTGGGCAAGGAGGTTGACGCGCTCGCTGCCGCAGAACAACTCGCCGCGTTACCCGGCGTCCAATACGCCCAGCCCAACTACATCCATCACACTTTCCGCACGCCCAACGACCCCCGGTACCGCGAACTCTGGGGCATGCATAACACCGACTACGATGCCGACATTGACGCGCCCGCGGCGTGGGACATTGCGACCGGCAACAACATCATCGTTGCCGTCGTAGATTCGGGCGTGGACTACACGCATCCCGACCTCAAGTCAAATATGTGGCGCAATCCAGACGAGATTCCGGCCAACGGCATTGACGACGACCATAACGGCTATGTGGACGACGTGTACGGCATAGATGCCTGCAACGGCGACACCGACCCGATGGATGACAAAGATCACGGCTCCCACTGTTCGGGCACGATCGCGGGCCTGGGCAACAACGGCGTGGGCATTGTGGGCGTTTGTTGGAGCGCCCGCATCATGGCCTGCAAGTTCCTCGACAGCGACGGCAGCGGCTCCACTGCCGACGCCATCGAATGCATCCAGTATGCCACCCGCATGGGCGCCCGCGTTATCAACGCCAGTTGGGGCGGCGGTCCCTACGAGAAGGCCCTGTTCGACGCCATTGGGGTGGCCAACCAGGCCGGCATCCTCTTCTGCGCCGCCGCCGGCAACGAAAAGAGCAACAACGATGACGCACCAAGCTACCCGGCCAGCTACAATAACGACAACATTCTTGCGGTAGCCGCAACGGACGAGCATGACCAGCTTGCCTCGTTTTCATGCTACGGTGCGTACTCGGTTGACCTCGCCGCGCCGGGCGTCTCGATCCTCAGCACCGTCGTGGGCGGCGGCTACAAATTGTTCAACGGCACCTCTATGGCAACGCCGCACTGTTCGGGTGCGGCTGCCCTGCTGCTCTCGATCAATCCGAAGCTGAGCGTCACGCAGCTCAAGGCAGCGCTGATGAACAGCGCGGTGCAGAAACCCGCTCTCGTCGGCAGATGCCGGACCGGCGCGCGCCTGAATGTCTTTCGCGCCATCCAGCAGGTAGCCGACCCGGCCATCATCTGCCCCACCGGGCGGAAGCGCAGCAAAGGCACCCGTTGGAAATACAAAAACAGCGAATGGACATGGAAGTATAATGACGGCACCAAGAGTGATCGCATCATCGGCAAGCGGGTCACGCCCTCTTTGGCACCCTACCTCACAGACGGCTGGCGTATTGGCATCGCCCGCGTCAAGGACAATATCTACTACCCCTTCGGGCCTGTTTACAAACTTGCGACCCGGAACAACAAATCCTGGTCTCTGGAGATCAAGAAAAACATCAAGATCCTGTACAATGCAAAAAGCGGCGCGCTCACCTGCACCATCTGGACACAACTGCCGCCAGCCTGGGTGGTGTATGTCGGCTCCGGCAACAGTTCTAACAGCGTGGTTGACGTGTCCGGTGGCCCTTCTGCCACAAAGTATCCTGTGGCTGAAATGCTGTAGCCGTCCGGGCTCAATGACGACAACAAGACGACGAAGATCCGCTTATCATGGAATAGGGTGCGCGGCGGGACATGGCCGGGCGGGGCGCCGGCCAGCACGACTTTCACGGGCACGCTGCGCAGCAAGCCGGGGCTTGCGCTCGACCTGCCGACTGAGGCGCAATGGGAATATGCCTGGCGCGCGGCCACGACCAAGGCGCGCAACAACAACACCGATCTTGGTGAACGAAGAGCACGATCTGCCGGTCTGCAAAACGCGCCAGCAGCGGCCCGGGCACGGTCTTCACCGACGTCGGCTTCCGCGTGGTTCTGCCTGCAGGTCAGTAAAAAGAGCGCCGCGCCATCGGCGGACTAACCGCCGCCGCACTGGCGCACCCGTCACCGCTCACCGGCCCGCCCCGCCCAAGGTGCGCCGCACTTCGACGAGTTGCGCGCGAATCTGGATGTGCTGCGGGCACTTTGCCTCACAGATGCCGCACTGCGTGCAGGCGTCCGCACGCCGGCCCTTGGGCCAGTTGCCAATCGTGGTGTAGCGCGCTTGGGCCGCGGCCAGCAAGCCGTAGACGCGATACAGATTCATGGCCTCAAAGCATTCGGGGATGCGCACCTCGTGCGGGCATGGCAGGCAATAGCCGCAACCGGTGCAATAGAGCTGCGCCATGCGCTGCAGCTTGTCCATCACGCGCCGGATATGGTTTTGTTCGCGGGCCGAGAGCGGCGCGCGCTGTGCCGCCACGCAAACATTCTCGTCCACCTGCGCCACGGCGCTCATGCCGGACAAGGCACAATCAACATTGGGATTGCTCAACACAAAACGCAGGGCCAATTCTGGTGAGGACACCGCCTGCTTCGGCAACAAGTCGCGGATCACCGCGCCGGGATGGCCAAGGCGCCCGCCGCCGACCGGCCCCATCACAATCACGCCCAGCCCCCGCGCCTTGGCGTAGGTCATCATCGCCTCGTTGGCGCGATCCAACAAATTGTACTGGCACAGGACCGAGGCAAACGCGCCCGTGTCAATGATCTCCTTCATCGCTTCCGGCTTGTCATGAAACGAAAAGGAAAGGAAGCGGATCAGGCCTTTGCGCCGTGCTTTTTCGGCTTCGTCGAGCAGATGATGTTTCAAGACCGTGGTGTGCAGGCTTGCGGCGCCAATGCCGTGCAAGTAGTAGATGTCGACGTGATCGAGCGCCAGCCGGCGCAGTTGCTCTTCGAGCAGGCGCATGAAATCGGCCCGCTTTTTCACCTGCCAGACCGGCAGTTTGGTCGAGACAATCAACTGGTCGCGCAGGCCGCGCACGGCCTTGCCGACCACCGCCTCGCTCTCGCCCGCGCAGTAGCCGTAGGCCGTGTCAACATGATTGACGCCGCACGCAAAGGCATGGCGCATGAGCCGCACGGCCTCGCGCACGCGCACGTGCTCGGCGCCGCCGCGGCGCTGCATGGGCAGGCGCATCGCGCCGAAGCCCAACGCGGAAATCTGCAGGCCGGTCTTCCCCAACGGGCGTATGTTCATGCCATAATTATACAATTTTGCACTCAATGAGCGCTTTCAGCACCACACGAATGCAGATACTTATACTCAAATTGACATACCGGACAGGAACGAGTATACTCACATAATGAAAAACAGTTTTGTTCTACCTAAATTTCTGATGGGTGACACGTAATGGATTCTGCCCGCGAATACTGGCAGATTGACACAAAGACCCTAGCCGAGAAGATTCTGATAGGGGTCCGTTCAGCCAAGACGGAAGAAGACGTCAAGATGATCGTCGAACCCCTCTTGCGCGGGGCATTCGAGCAGGCCGGCATTGATGTCGGCATCGCGCAATACGAAAAAGCCACCGCCTTAACTGCGAAGCGCATGGATGCCGTCTACGGATTTCTGATCATAGAGTACAAAGCGCCAGGCAAGCTGGCACGCCCCGGCGATCTGGCGGAAACACAAAAGCAACTGCGTGGCTATCTTGAGGCGGAAGCCACACGCCATTCTGGCAAACGCGCCGGATTTTTGGAAAAGGCGGTGGGCGTCGCTATTGACGGCCAGCAGATCATGTTTGCGCGCTTCAGCGCCACGCCGCGCGTGCTCGCAACACCGGTGCCAATCCATACACCACAAGGAGAACTGTTTCCCGAAGCGTATCCGCAAGAGGGCTTTCACTTTCAAGGCCCGTACGCCATTGCACCGGCAAGCATCGCCAATCTTCTTATTTTTGTCCGATCCGCTGCACGCCGCCCACTCACAGCCCACGACTTGGCAACCGTGTTCGGGCCGGAACGGTCCGTTGCCCAACTGGTTGTCTCTGAGTTATACTCGGCGGCGGTGCGTGGGCAGCGGCGGTCGGCATTTCCGCGTGTCGCCACATTTTACGCTGAATGGAATCGCATTTTCGGCGCGGTCTATGGCGAGCAATTGAGTCAAATGGAACAAGCCGCGCAAAGCACGGCGCACCTTTACAATCTGCCGGCAGGCGTCAGTTTCAAGCCGCTCTTATTCGCCATTCACACCTATTATGCGCTGTTGATGAAACTGATTGCCATCGAGCTGCTGGCATTGCAGGATGGTTTTTCAGTCAAGTCATTTGTGCATGGCCTCGGCGCCGAAAATGATGCGCGGGTTCGCGAACGACTTAGCTACCTCGAAGGTGGCGGCGATTTTGCCCATATGGGTGTTGAGAATTTCCTCGAGGCGGATTTTTTCTCCTGGTACCTGGATGCCTGGAGCGAGCGCTTGCCCGAGGCCGTGCGCGGCGTGATTCGCGGCTTGGCTGAGTTCGAGCCGGCCACGCCTATTTTAGAGCCGGACTGGACGCGCGATTTGCTGCAGAAACTGTACGAGTTGATTGTGCCTAAAGACTTGCGCCATGCCCTCGGTGAATATTATACACCCGATTGGTTGGCTGGCTATCTGGTTGACACTTGCGGTTATGAAGGCCAGCCGCACAGTCGTTTTCTGGATCCGGCGTGTGGTTCAGGCACGTTCCTCGTGCAAGCCATTCAGCGCGTTTGCCGCCATGCCGAGACGCAAGAGCGCGTACCACTTGCCGAGGTCGGTCGGGCAATTTTGGAGAACATTGTCGGTTTTGACTTGAATCCTCTGGCGGTCCTGGCAGCGCGCACCAATTATCTCATTGCATTCGCGCGCTTTCTGCCCTACGTGCGCCCGGTTTCCTTGCCGGTCTACTTATGCGATTCCGTGGTGCCGCCGGATCAATATCACAAAGACAAGCAGCAGACCAACTTTCTCACCGACAATGTGGTTGTGTTCAGAACCACCGAGCATGACTATGTGTTTCCCGTTGGTATGAAGGACAAGACGCGCATCGACACGTTTACGTCATCGGTTCTGCTAGGACTGCGAGCAAAATTTACTTCCGACCAGTTTCGCACGCATCTTGCCAAACAAGCGCCGCTCGCCGAGCAAGATCCCGAGCTGCTGCTCGCGATTTATCTGCGCATCAAGCAGCTTGACGACGAGAACCGCGATGGCATTTGGGCGCATTACATCAAGAATGCCTTCGCGCCAGTCTACATCAGTCCGTTCGATTTCGTTGTGGGCAATCCGCCCTGGATTCGCTGGGGCTATTTGTCAGCCGAGTATCGCGCCTTGACGTTGCCGCTGTGGCACGCCTACGGTTTATTTTCCTTGAAAGGCCAGCAGACGCGGCTGGGCGCCGGTGAAAAGGATTTCTCGATGTTGTTCACGTATGCCTGCGCCGACCGCTATCTCAAGGACGGCGGCACGCTGGCGTTTGTCATTACTCATGAAGTCTTCAAAGCCAAGGGCGCCGGCGAAGGCTTCCGGCGTTTCCAGATTGGCGAGAAAGGCGCTCATCTCTGCGTGACGCGCATGGAAGACATGGTTGATTTGAAACCATTTCACGCCGCCAACAAGACCTGCATCTTCACCATGAAAAAAGGCACGGCAATGAAATATCCTGTGCCGGTGATCGAATGGCGTCGCAATCCAGGCGTTGGCCGTGTATTGCACGAGTGGCAAATGCAGGAGGTCGAGGCCAAGACGACACACCGTGAACTGCAGGCCATGCCGATCAACAAAAAGAGGCCGGTTTCGTCATGGCAGACCGCCACGCGCGCCGCGCTCAAAGCCAGTGCAAAACTGAAGGGCGCCAATTACTACAAGGCCTATCTCGGCGCACGTGTGGAACCCTATGGTGTCTTCTGGTTGCGGCTAATTGAGGTGCGCCCTGATGATCAACTTGTGGTCGAGAACATGTGCGAGCGCGGCAAGCGCGAGATAAAGTCCATTCGCAATTCGATTGAATCTCTGCTGGTGCATCCGGCGGTGAGTGGCGGCAACATCGTGCGCTTTGGCATGAAGTCGCATGTTTATGTGCTGATGTGTCAAGATGCGGAAAAGCGCGCGCCATATACCGAAGAATGGATGATTGAACATGCGCCCATGACCTTTGCCTATCTAAAGCAATTTGAAGCGGTCTTGCGTTCGCGTGGTTCGCGCACGGTGCGCGAGCTTGCCAACCGCACGGAGTTTTATGCCATGTTTGGCATAGGCACTTACACCTTTGCGCCCTATCGCGTGGTCTGGAAGCGCATGGCCAATCAGATGGCGGCCACCGTCTTGTCGGAAATAGACACGCCGTTTGGCGAAAAAATCGGCATTGCCACCGACACCACGTCCTTTTACGCGTGCGATGATGAAGACGAGGCGCATTATTTATGCGCGATCATGAATGCACCGCCGGTCAACGAGTTTGTGCGCAGCTTTTCATCGGGCGGGCGCGGCTTCGGCGCGCCGTCCATGGCCGCCAACATTGCCATTCCCGCGTTCAACCCAGAATGCGACACACATAAGCATCTGGCGGAATTATCGCATACAGCCCATGCGCACGTCATCGCCGGCGAAGGACTTGATGACCTTGATCGCGAACTCACCACTGCGGTACACGCGTTATGGAATATGAAACGCTGAGCCCCGACGCGGCCAAGTATCCCGCGAAACTGCGCACACGCTTGGGCGACGCCGCGCCGACGCTCTATTACCAAGGGCCACTGAACCTGCTTGACCGCTTCTGCCTCGGCGTGATCTGTTCGGACAATCATCCTGGCCAGTGCATGCTCGAGGCCAACCAATTACTGTTCACCATTCGCGAGTATGCCCTGAATTATGTGGGCGGCTGGCAGTCGGTCATGGAAATGGAAATATTCCGGCTCTCGATGGACGCGCGGCAAGACCCGCGCGGCATCCGCTCGACGACCATCCTCACCTCGCGCGGCATGCAGCACGAGAGCCTGGACAACTATCTTGATGATCGCTATGGTCCGGTCGGTCCATTTCGCGATTTCCCGCAAAAGCCCGAGTATTATCGCCGCGGCAAAGAAGGCGAATTGTTAGCGTTGTCGGCGACACAGCCGAGCGTGAAACGAATGCTGCGCGCTAATATTCTCCAGAAAAATCTGGTGGCGTGCGCCTTGTCCAATCTTATTTTTGTGCCCTTTGCCGACAAGGGATCGAAGACGATGGTCAGTGTCAAGCGCGCGCTGAAGCTAGGCATCCCCATGTTCACGGTCAATGTGCCGCAGAACAATTTTCTGTTGGATATGGGCATTCCGACCTACACGCGCAAAACCGTCGGTGCTTTTTTGGAAAGTCAGGGCGTCGAGCGCGACGGCGCATCGCCGTTCCCCAAGCCGGACCAAGAACTGCCCTCGATCAAGGAGTGCGACCGCCGCGCCGCCAAGATTCTCCAGGAGGCGCGCGAGCGGCGCGCCCAGCGCCTGGCTCATGCGACGCAATCAACCTTTCTTGACGAACTCACTTGTTATCCTGCCGGCAAGAAGAAGCAACATTAGGGAAAACAATTATGCTGGATGAGCTCTACGAGTCTGAAGCATGGGAACGCTTTCTCAAGACTGATTTTCCCGCTTACGCAACGTTCTGGCAAACACAGGTCGCGCCCTTAACCAACCGCCCGGATAACGTGCATTTCAAAACCGATGCGGAGCTTCAAGAAATTGGCAAAGGGCCGAAAGACATCTGCATTGCACAGCTTTGTTACACCATGCTTCGGCACTTGATACGCTGCCACAAGATGAAGGACACTTGTGATAACATGGAGGCTTTCACTGAAGCTATGATGCGACTGTCAGCCGCTCTGGACTGTGCATTTGAACTTTTGGAAAGGTTTGAAGATAAGCATAATCATTATGCTGCATGGAGTGAAGATCGCAAGATTGTACCCCAAGGTGGCAAGCAAGCCAGAGAGAAATGGCAGAATCGCCAGAGACAAGACAACAAAGAAATGTGGGCGCAGATTTCACCAGTGCGCCAATATAGGAATCACCTTGTTCATGGGCGTCTTTCCGTGGTTATGAAAGACAAATTGGTGCCGAAAATTTGCCAAGAACAGAACTATCTCGACTGGCGCAAAGTGACGCAAGGCGCTTCCGCATCAGTCAAACAGGATTTCGTACTCATGACGCTGGTTTTACAGGACGCATGGCAACGCGTGATGACATACCTTGAGTCTGAGTTCAAGAAAACATGCCCAGCACCAAAGCCAGACTGTCTAATAAAAATTGTCCAACCGAGCGAATGTGGTCATCGATCAACAATCACGACAAGTGCATCAGGCTCTTGGGATTGTGGAAGACCTTGAATTGGAATTGACTGTGTAGTGTCGTTATCTAATTAAACTTTCTGGAGCTGTGCCATGCACATTGATCTGACTACCTGGGGCGCCTGGCAGCGCGCGTACCGGCTGACGGATGAAAATGTCGAACTGATTGTGGTCACTGAAATCGGACCGCGGATTGTGTCGCTGCGCGTCAACGACCAGCCCAATGTGCTGTTTCACGACCCCGGCGCGATTGGCCGCGGCGAATGGCGCATTTACGGCGGGCACCGCATCTGGATGGCGCCCGAAACCGAGGCCAGCTACGCGCCCGACAACCAGCCCTGTACGGTTGCGATTGATGACGATGCGCTGGTCATTGAAGCACCCATCGACCCGTGGTCCAAGCTGCAGAAAGTGCTGGTCATTTCGGCCGAGGACGGCGTGTTCTTCGTGCGCAACATCATTCGCAACACTGGCGTGATGCTGGCCACCGGCGCCGTCTGGGCACTCACCTGTGTGCGGCCGGACGCGAAAGTGTTCTTCCCGTGGGGCCGCCCGGGCAACTGGCGCATGAAGAAAATCTGCTACTGGACCTCGTGGTGCGGCGGCGCGCAGGGCTCAAAGGTGCAAAGCCCGCAATGGCAGCCCACCGACGATTTGTTCATCATTGACCCGACCGGCGAAGTCGGCAAGGTCGGCACGAATGGCGAAGAAGGCTGGCTCGGTGCAATCTTTCCGGCGGCCAACACGACGTTCTACAAACAGTTTGTGCGCCAGGAGGGCGCAAGCTACCTCGATGACGGCTGCGCGATTCAGTCCTACACCTGCAAAGATTTTATTGAAATGGAGACGCTCGGCCCGTGTGCGGTGATCAATCCGGGCGAAGAACTGGTGCATGAGGAAATCTGGCGCGCGCGCGCCGGGCTGGCCGACCTGGCCAATCCGGCGGCCATGCGCGCCGAGCTGGACTGACAGGCGGGGCGGCGTTCTGGTCCCGTCTCGGGGATGAACCATCCGATTAGGGCAGGCTGCCCAGCCCGCCATTTCCGTTCCTCAGCACGATCATCCAATTCGCAAAGCAGCAGTGGCAGGCTGGGTAGCCTGCCCTACCTCAGATGCGTAATGCGCGCCAATGCAAGGTCTGGCCTGCTGTCCCCCTTTCGGCAAAATCCCTCCCCCCGCCAGGCGGGGTACTCCCTTTGTGAAAGGGAGACTGGGGCGCGCGCACTGATGATCGCGGCGGCTTTTTCTTTTGGGCGCTTTCATTGACATGCGCCAAACCGACATGACCCGTCAGCGCCATATTTAAGCAGGCGATACTGCCGAAAAAACAAGCGCAATGCGATATTACATGTGATTTGACCTTGTCAGGTCGATCATAATTCTAATTAACTACCCCTGAAAGATCGCTGCCGCCGGCGGGACTCCAGAACTCCTAACATACCTTGCGCTACTTTCCTTAATTATTCTTGACAGGATTTACATGATCGTCCATGATACTTCGCTGCGACTACAGGTGGGCAGTGCCTGCGGTCATTGGCCGCTTTATTCGCATCTTCTTTTAGTTAATTAGTCTTGCGGCCAGTATTCATCGGCTTTGGCACGGTATTTGCTTTTCATATGTAGCCATTATATATTAAACTTAATACTTGACATTACTATAATATTATGATATA
>Ga0247841_10003951_pt1 | contig 26373 bp, 27 predicted proteins | sample LaCruzMarch2015__2_FD_192410 | JGI IMG/M metagenome (GOLD analysis project Ga0247841, IMG submission 192410) | Freshwater microbial communities from meromictic Lake La Cruz, Castile-La Mancha, Spain - LaCruzMarch2015_18m | ecosystem: Environmental > Aquatic > Freshwater > Lake | place: Spain... | reverse complement strand
TTATCAAAATTAAATAGAAAATCACTTACCATATCAAAATTTAAGGAATATATACAAAAGAAGAGTGAAATAAATGGTATGTTATTCAAGTTTTACGAAAAATATATTTTCAGGAAACTACGATTACAGAGTTATAGAAATACAAAGAAAAGCGAACAGAAATTGTTAAATAATTTCAAACGCATTTTTGGTAATGAAAAAGAAGTAGTAGTTTGTTTTGGAGATTACGAACAGAAACAACAAATGAAATTCAAGGAAGCAACCAAAGGTAAAGGAATAAGAACCTTATTTAGAAAAGCAGGATTTCAAACATATTTGGTTGATGAATTTAGAACCAGTTGTAGATGTTCCAAATGTGAAATAGGTATTTGTGCGAAGAATATGGTAATGGAAAATCCAAGACCATACAAAACAGGAAACATCCTCGTCCATGGACTGATTTGTTGTAAAAACGGATGCGGTTATTGGAATAGAGATGTGAATGGTGCTACAAATATTTATAAAATTGCTTATAATGCGATAAATAATAAAGAAAGACCAAATTATTTATCAAGAAGCAATAACTCATCAGGGTTTTTAGAAGAATTCCCAAAATCAAAATTTACATGCCTTGAAATAGGCAAACCTTGAAGTTTCCTTTCATTTTATACAGAAAGGTGCGGTTTTAAATCTTCAAGGGTGTAAATCCATTGTTACATTATAATAGTCTGAAGGCTCAAGTGATAGTGCGTCAATATTAGGTCCATCTTGTAATATTTGACCTGATGGCCATGTTGGCGATCCATAATTGTTTACCCAGTTACTGTTTAATCTAAATTTAAACGCACCAGAATAAGGAAATTGTGCTGTAAAAATATTGCTGTTTGGAGAGGTTTCACTCATAACTATATCGGGACCAGAAACACCCCAGTTGTTAAACTCACCAACTATTCCCCAATTTATCGTAGGAGGCATTATATATATATAGTTATATATTATTTTGTAAAAATTATGTATACAATTATGTCTACAATTATGTATACAATTATGTATACAATTATGTATACAATTATGTATACAATTATGTAGATATTTACTAATAAAATAAAATTGAAACTAAATATTTATTATTTATTATTAATAACTTAAAATCTTATAATTAATTAATATAATATGATAATTTTAGTTTTCGATACAGAGACTACTGGACTTCCAGAGACAAAAATATTAAATCCAGACACATTAAATTTATGGCCTTATATAGTACAATTCAGTTATATAATTTTTGATACAGATAAAAATGATATTATATTATCAAGTGATACAATAGTAAAATTAAAAAAAGAAATAATTATACCAGAAGAAACGACGAAAATACACGGAATCACAAATGAATTATCACAAACAAAGGGAAATAATATAAGTGTGATATTAACTAAATTTTTAGAACATTTAAAAAATGTAGATTTATTAGTTGGTCATAATATTTCATTTGATATAAATATGGTTAAAATTGAAATTCTTAGATTAATTTATGAAAATACTTTAAAAAATAGATTGAAAGATTATAAATATTATTTCCATTTCTTAACAAATTATAAAAATATATATTGTACATTACAAGAAACAGTTGAACTTTGTAATATTAAAGGGGTAAATAAATTTGGTAAAGATTATATAAAATATCCAAAATTACAAGAACTACATCAAAAATTGTTTGAAAGTGTACCAAATAATCTTCATAATTCATTTAATGATATTCTTGTAACTTTGAGATGTTTTATGAAACTAAAATATGATATAGATTTAAATAAAAGTTGTAGTAATTTTATTAACACAGCTAATGTTCTTGAAATATTTTAGTTTTTACATATTTACAAAAATTTTTTAATTATTGTAAATAATTATTGAGAAGAAATAATTATTGAGAGAAATATTATATTATATATTATATGTATTTATAGAATCAATATTTTTATATAAAATTTAATTTGTAAATGTGTAAAGTTTATATTTTATGCTGAACACATTTCACAAATTTCATCTGTTTTATTTTCTTCTTCTTCTTTTGATTCAGGTTCAATTGTAAATTGTTGCGCTTGATGTTTAGCTTTTCTTCTTAAATAATAAATACCTGTTTTTAGACCTTTTTTCCATGAGTAGAAATGCATTGAAGTTAATGAATTATAAGTTGGATCCTCCATCCAAAGATTTAAACTTTGGCTTTGACAAATATACGCACCTCTATCAGCAGACATGTCAATAAGATGTTTCATCGGTATTTCCCAAACAATTTTATATTTATTTCTAATATGTTGAGATAACATAGTAATTTGTTGAATAGAACCTTTATTAGCGATAATGTTATTTTTGATTTGTTCATTCCAAAGACCTAAATTAATTAACTCTTTCATTAGATATTTATTTACAACAATAAATTCACCAGCAAGAGTTCTTCTACTATATAAATTACTAGTAAGTGGTTCAAAACACTCGTTAAAACCCAAAATTTGTGATGTAGACGCAGTAGGCATTGGAGCTACTAAAAGTGAATTACGTAATCCATATCTTTGAATTGATTTTTTAAGAGAAGTCCAATCATAACGAAGACTGGGTACAACATTCCACATATCAAATTGTAGAATACCTTTTGAAACAGGTGAACCCTCAAATGAACTATAAGAACCTAATAAATCTATATTATTACGTCTGATACTATTATATTCATATTTATTAACGAATTCTAACAACTCAAATCTATCTTTATTTATTAATTTTTTTATGATAATTGTTCTCTCTATAGCAATTTCGTTACTCTTTTCTAAAGAAGCATGATATATAGTTTCAAATATTAATTTGTTAATTTCTTTTGCTTCTTCAGAATGAAATGATATATCCATAAGTATAAAGGTATCAGCAAGTCCTTGAATACCAATTCCAATAGGTCTATGTTTAAAATTACTAGATTTTGTTTTTTCAGTAGGATAGAAATTAATATCAATTACACGATTTAAATTATTGGTTACTACTTTTGTAACTTCATGTAGCTTATTATAGTCAAATTGTTTTGTTTCTTCATTTACAAACATTGGTAGAGCAATAGACGCAAGGTTACACACAGCAGTCTCATTAGAATCAGAATATTGAATAATTTCAGTGCATAAATTTGATGATTTAATTGTGCCAAGGTTTTGCTGATTTGATTTCATATTTGCTGCATCTTTGTAAAGAATATATGGTGTTCCTGTTTCCATTTGTGCGTCTAAAATTTTAAACCAAAGGTCACGAGCATTTATTGTCTTTCTTGACTTTCCGTTTGTTTCATATTTTTCATATAGCTCTTTAAATTTATCACCATATGTATCAGTTAATCCTGGACATTCATTAGGACAAAATAAACTCCATTTTGCGTTATCTCTTACACGTTCCATAAATAAATCTGAAACCCAAAGCGCATAAAACAGATCACGACCTTTCATTTCTTCATCACCATGATTCTTTTTCATTTCTAAAAAATCTTCAACATCTGGATGCCAAGGTTCTAGATAAACAGCAAATGAACCATTACGTTTACCAGACTGATTAACATAACGAGCTGTACTATTAAAAACTTTTAACATTGGGACTAATCCATCTGTTTTTCCATTAGTACCTTGAATATGACTACCTTTTGCTCTAATATTATGAATATGAAGACCAATTCCACCTGAATATTTTGAAATTTGCGCACAATCCTTAAGGGTATTATAAATTCCCTCAATACTATCGTCTTCCATTGCTATTAAATAACAACTAGATAATTGTTGTCTAGGTGTTCCAGCATTGAATAAAGTTGGTGTTGCGTGAGTGAAAAATTTACAAGACATCAAATCATAAGTTTCTTTTATTAACCTTAAACATTCTTCAGGATTATTGTTATTTAAATCACCGTGAATACCTATTGATACCCTCATCCACATATGTTGAGGTGTTTCTACAATTGTATTATTAATCTTAAATAAATATGCTCTTTCTAATGTTTTAAATCCAAAATAATCTATTAAATAATCACGATCATGATGAATCATTTTCTCAATTTTATCACCAAAATTTGTAACGAAATTAAAAAACTCATCAGAAACTAATGATTTATTTTCACCGTGAATATTTTTAAAATTATATAAATCATTTATAACTTTTAGAAAAGAAGATTCAGTGTTCTTTTGATGATTTGAAATAATAATACGACCAGCCATTGTACCATAATCTACATGGTTTGTAGATAAAGAAGCACATTGTTCAGCAGTTAATTCATCTATTTTAGCTGTAGGAATTTTATCATATAATTGGTCAATAACTTTCATTACAAGAGAAGAATAATTAATATGAATTTTTGCCTCTTGACCTAATTTTTTTACTCTCTCTAAAATTTTGTCAAAAGCAACATCTTGTAATTCTCCATTACGCTTAGTTACACGCATTTCAGTTATATTATCCATAATTATATAATTTATAAAATTAGTTTTAAACTGATTTTTATATAATTTAATTTACATAATAATTTAATTATCTATATATTTTTTATATAATATCTATATATTATATATAATATATATATAATGAATCAAATATTATTTTTAGTCTTAATTTTATTATTATCTGTGGGTTTGCCACTTTTTTTTAAGTTATCAAATACTAATATGGAAGGTTATTCTAATTTTTCTTTAGCTGGAGCAATGGGTAATTTTCCTGATGCTCAAACAAAAGTATTAGTTCAAGATACATATCCTTCAATCGGTAAAAATGAATTATCAAATGAATCAGCTCAAGATATGTGGTGGCGTTATCCAACATTTGAAGTTGGTTCTTATGCTCAAATAACTAATAATATTAGATATCCTAATAATCCAGATGATGCTAGATGTACACCAGCTAATATGTGCTACGCTTTATATAAAGATAAAGATTTAGGTTCTAATTATATTGAACCTTTGCCACCAGTTGATCCAAAATGTGGTACACGTATTGGATATTTTACAACAGAAGAAAATCTTTTACCATTTAGAAGTGATATTCCTAATATTTTATATTAGTTATTAGTTATTGTTATTGTTATTGTTATTGTTATTGTTATCTAATTTTATTATTTTTAAGAAACAACCACTATGTTCTGTATTAAAAAAAGGTTTAATACTTTCTTTTTTATGTTTTTTAATTGGAGCTCTATGTTCATAACCAGTTATGCGTTCTTTTTCAATTATTTTCCAAACCTTTTCTAATTGTCCAATGTTATTTTTAAACCATTCTTTGTTTCTTAAAACTAAAACACAACTAAGTTTATCAAGTCTCCAACATATATATTTTAAAAATATATAATTATATGGTTCTTTTTGATATTTTTCAATATTTTCTTCTTCCCAAGCTTCAATATCTTGTTTTAAATATAAATTTAATGGTTGATATAAATAAAAGGGGTTTCCATCTTTTGTATGAAAATAAATAATTGTTCCTTTAAACATGTTGTCTTTAGTTTTTAAAAAACTTTTAAATTCATTACCATTTATATCAAATTCAATTGCTGAATCATTTCGAAAACTTTCCAGATCAGGATATTCTGAAAATTTTGTTTCCAAAAAATCACAATCATCTAAATCACATACTTCCATTTGGAGTTGCATTTGAACCCAATATTCCTTTTTAGGTATTCCTGTAATTTCTCTACTTACAGGATTTTTAATTTCAAGCATACGTCCATAACGACCTGTATTTGATTCAATAATAATTCCATCTGGAGATGCTCCTAAAAACTTATAAAATGAATGTTGAATGCAACCAAAATCCTCTACCTTTGATTTATACATTTCTTCATAAATCATAACAGATAATGGTTCATACTTTTGTCCCCAATGCATTGCTGTATTTGTATTAACCATTTTAATTTCTTCATTTTCATATTGATCATCAAATAATTTAAGAGGTTGACATTTTTCATAGATAAGTTGGTTTATAGCAGATTGACTGTCAAATGCTTTATACGCATTACTAGCAGTAATTAAATTCCAACGAAATTTATACCATTCAGGTGTTCTTTGAACAGGTTGTGGAATTTCTCTCAATTTATTAATTTTAAGTTCTATGTTATCATTATCATCTTTACAGTTTTCAATAAGTATGTTATTATTTTCGTTAGACCTTTCAGTGTGAAAAGTGGTAATATAAATATTAAAGGCAACCTCAATAAGTTCATTCATATCATCTTCAATATCGTCACCATTATCAATATCATCAATATGTTCTTCCATTTGTATATAAAATATATCTTTAATTTCTTCCAATAAAATATCATGAAAATTAGGTTCGGAAATAGCATTTGGGTTTTGTTCCATATATTCATCCATCAAATATAATGCGGTTTCAACTAATTCAACAGCATATTCTTCTGTAAATATAGATGGTTCATCTTCAAATACTAGTGTATCCATGATGTCTTTTAGGTCTTCTAAATCTGATAAAAATGTATTCATATTATTATATAATTATTATGTTTTAATGTTTTTAATATATATACTAACAAATTTAGTTTTCATTATCAGTTTCAGAATCATCATCTACTTTATTTGATTGTTTTATTTCTTTATGTCTAATTGTTCCATTTGTTTTTTTAGGTGCTAATGATTTCAATGTTGAAATACGTTTATCCATATTTTTTAATGTAAAATGTTTATTTGATTTTGTATAAGTTAAAGCAGGTATTTCTTTAACAATACCATTTATTTTGTCATAAATAACATCCTTGACTCTACATAATTTTTTTTTATCAAGACTATCTTTTAAAAATGCCATTAAATTTTTTGTTTCAATTTCATCAAGATTATTTTCTTGTTTATAAACATCAACATAATCAAATAATTTTTTGGTTTTAATAGTTTTATTAAGTTTACACCAAGGTTCATTACTATTATTTATTTTTTCTTCTTCAAGAAATTTTTCAAGATTAGAAATATCATTTGATGATTTTGTTTCATGTAATGGAGCTCCATTTAATAACATTGTTTTATATTTAATATTTTTTAATTCTTGACATTGATCGACATTTATAACACTATTTGTATTTTCTTCCATTATATAATATATATTATAGAGAGTTAAGTTTAACTCAGTTTCACAAAATATATATTTATTGAACAATTTTTATATCAGTTTAAAAATTAATTATATAATATATATTATATCTTATATCTTATATGGATCCAGAAGTTAAACAAATACAAATTACTGGTACTAATAATAAATATAAAATTAAAACTTTAATAAATCATTATAAAAATGATAAAGAAATTAAAAAACGTATTGAAACAAAAAATTGGAGTTTTTCAGAAGAACATTATAATTATGAAAATCAAATTATTATGATATCAAAAATTTTAAATAATAATTTTAATAATTACGATGAAGTTTCAAAAATAGCTGTTCAACAAATTAATAGAAAAATATATAGTTATAAACAACAAGATATTATTAAAAAACTTTTAAATGAAGATAAATTTTTAACTTTTGAATCTGTAATGATTGCTATGGTTGAATGTCAATTAAAATGTCGTTATTGTAATAAAGAAATGAATGTTTTATATGATATATCGAGAGAGAAATCTCAATGGTCTGTTGATAGAGTTGATAATGATAAAGGACATAATATTGACAATTTTCATTTAGCATGTTTAGATTGTAATTTAAAAAGAAGGAGAAGGACTGATGAAAAATATTTATTCACAAAACAATTAAATATTATAAAACATAATTAAGTTTATTAATAATAATTAATCCCTAATCAAATATTATTAATATGGAGTGGAAATGGACCAAAGGAGAACCTTATGAAAGATCTAGAAGATTAAAACAAGTTGATGATTTTGAAAATAAAAAATTTAGTAAAGAAATGGAATCATCTGCGTATACAACATCATTGAATCATGATGAAAATACATGGGATATTTTAAATCAAAGTCTCTCTGGAACTGGTTTTAAAGTATCAAATAAGAGAGAAGAATTAGACTCTAAAATATCTGATAGAGATTTAGTACAGCAAATTGGTTTTAATCCTTTTTTAGGAGAAACAAATTATGTCGATGATATAAGTATTAGAGATCAATTTTTAAAACCAGTTAATACAACACAAGGAGAAACCAGAAATAATAATTAAACTACTTTATTCTTAACTTTTATTCTATAGTAATGATTTAGTACACATAGTGTATAATAAACGATTAACAAAATAAGCAATAAAAGCATTGAATAATAACATTATTCCGGTAGAAACAAGTTTAAAATTTAAAATTTTAAAGTTTTTAAATGCGAAAATAATTTCAGCTATAATAGTAAAAATTAAAATAGCGAAAAATAACATTGTTAAAAACAAAAAATACATACAAGAACTTTTGTCTAAAGGACCAAAATATTTTGTCATAAATTCGGACATTTTATAATATAAACTAAGTTAAAAAAATTTTATAAATAAATTAAATTAATTATTTTAATAATAAACAACTTAAACAATTTTATATGATTTTACATAATGAGTCTAGTTTCAACATATACAACGCAAAATGAATTATTGCTAAATAATCTTATTGAATTTTATAAAGATGAAAAATATTTAAGTAGAATGTTAAAAATTATTACAGGAGAATCTAAAATTTCACTCCGTATTGTAGACTGGTTTGCTACAAATTATGCGAAGAAAAATTATACATTATATAGTTTTACTGATATTAATGGAAACCTTATTAGATTTAAAGTTTACTTTGATTATAAGTTGAAATTAAAAGCATATAGCAAAAAACGTTTTGATCCTTTCTGCCGCTGGGATAGAATAAGTATTCCATATAAAGACGGAACAAGCATTGAGACAACGATCGGTCAATTAAACTTTTTTAAATGGGCAATTGAAAATAAGGTCATTGAATACATTGATGAAAATTATGATACCATTGAAAAGGACATGAATAACCGTAATAGTACTTCCAAAAGAAAAGACACTATTGTTGACAATAACAAGACACGAAAGAAGAGAGAAGAGTTATCAATTTCCGCTACAAAAAGCATTAAAAAAGAAGAGGTTGAAATTGTAGTACAGTTTCATTAACTTTTGTTTTTACTTTTAAAAGAAAAATCATAAATAAAAATAATAACTTAAAGATATAACTTATTATTTATATATAATTAAAATGGAACAACTAGATATTGTTAAACTAATTGAAAATAATCCGATAACTAAGTTATCAAATGATTATAATGTTAAATTATTAACAAAAATTAAGACTAATTTTACTGATTTTGAACAACAAATGTTTTTATCAAGTTTTTATTGTTATTTAAATCATCATCCTATTAATGATTTTGTTATTGATTTAGATAATGTTTGGAAATGGATGGGTTTTAATCAAAAATATAATGCTGAACGACTTTTAGAAAACAATTTTACATTAAATAAGGATTATATAAAATCGCCAAATGATGATTCGTCTCAAAATTGTTTGGTCCTCCCAAAAGAGGAACGAAAAAAAGGAAGGGGTGGTCATAATATTAAAAAGGTATTATTAAATATTAAAACATTTAAGTTATTGTGTTTAAAATCAGGAACAAAAAAGGCAGATGAAATTCATGATTATTATATGAAATTAGAAGAAATAATTCAAGATGTAATTAATGAAGAGAGTATTGAATTAAAAATACAATTAGAAAATAAAAATAAACAAATTGAAAATAATATAAAACTATTAGAAAATGTCGAAAAAGAAAAGGAAGATTTAAAAGAAAAAACTATATTAGAACAATTTCCACTTAATACTCAATGTATTTATATTGGATTAATTGATAATAAAACATTAGGAAAACCAAATAGTAAAATGTATCATGAAACAGTTATTAAATTTGGACAAAGTAATAATTTATTAGAGAGAGTAAAATGTCATAAAAAAACTTACGAAAATTTTAGATTATATGCTGCCTATAAAGTAAAAAATAAAATAGAAATTGAAAATTGTATCAAAAAACATGAAGTGTTAAAAAATCGTTTAAGAATTATTACTATACATGATATAGCTCATAGAGAGTTAATCGCATTAGATGAATCTGATTTCACAATAGATAAAGTAGAACAATTTATTAAAGATATTATAAAACAAAATGAATATAATGTTGAAAATTACAATCTATTACTAAAGAAGAATGATGAATTACAAAATGAAATTTATAAATTAAAACATGAATTAGAAGACAAAAATAAAATAATAGAAAAAGGTGATAAAAAAATAAATAAATTAGAATATGATATAACTGATGAAATTAAATTAAAAATAGCTAGTAATTATGCTATTTGTAAATATGGATATTATTTATACGCATATCAATATGAAGATATGAGATTTGTATGTTCTATTTCACGGCAAAAGGATTTTGAAACAGTAAATAATAATTTAAAAGATTTATATCCAAATGGAAAAATGATATGCCAAGAGAAATGTTCATATCCTTTATCTGAAAAAAATATGATGTTTGTATTAAAACAAAATTGTGTTTCTCTTGGACAAAATAAATTTGAATCTTCTATTGACAATGTCATGAAAATAATTAACGTATCTGTTAAATTAGAAGAGATATTAATTGATCAATCAAAAGATTTAGATATGTTATCAGAAACATTTTCAAATAATATAAAAGGTATTATTGACGAAGAAAATGACCCTGAAGTTCCTATTGTAAGAAAAGCAAAGAGATCAATTGACCAAATAAATAAAGATACAGGAGAAGTTATAAAAACATATGAAAGCATTGAAGCAGCAGGAAGATCATTGGGGTTAACAACAGGGACTGCTGTTGGTATAGCTTTAAGAGAAAAACGAGTTTGCCAAGGATTTTTATGGCGTTATTCTGGTGTATCAAAAGAAGAACAATTTGCTGAACAACCGGTTATTAAAGTTTGCTGTTTAAATGGAGAAAAAACTTTTTTTAAAAATATATCAGATGCGGCAAAAGATATAAAGATTTCTGCGCCTGCTCTAAGAAGAAGAATATTAACACAAGTTCACGTAAATAATTATCATTGGACATTTGATAAAAATGCCTGTCATTATAATTAGATTTAATATTTATGTAATATATTATGAACGATATTCAGAAACGATTTCTATTATTTTTAATAGGTTGTATTGGAACTAGAAGTTTGTTTGTTTTACACCTTTTGACATTTAGAGCAACGCGTATTTTATAAATTTTAGAAAATTATTATTTTATGAATTTATTTAATGTAAATATATTTTAAAATGTTAATATTTAAATCAAATGATGATAAATATTATGTTTTTATACATATTCCAAAAAATAGTGGAAAATATATTAGAAAAAAAATTACTCATGATAAAAATAACAAAATACTTAATTGCTATTGGGGTGTTAATTCAAGATTAGATTTAGCGCATATTCCTTATATTAAGATAAATGAGTTTATAAAAAATAATATAGAATATAAGTATTTCGCAAATACCAGGAATCCATATAATAGAATTATTAGTGCTTTTTTTTACAAAAATATAAACAAAAACATAAATGATTTTAAATACTTTGTAAAAAACACATTAATAACATATGATTTTAATATGTCGTTTGATTATACGATTATACACTATTATCCTCAGTATTTGTTTGTTTGTGATGAAAACTTAGATATACCAAACAATATTAAAATAGATAAATTAGAAGATGTAGAAACTCCAAAAATATACGATTTAACAAAATATTTTGACGATGAATGCCTTAATATTATTAATAATATATATAGTAAAGATTTTTTATATTTTAATTACCAAAAGTTAGTTTAGTTAATGAAAAAATCGGCGTTTTAAATGTCAAAAGGTGTAATTGCTAAAAATGCTGGACCAAAATATTTACCATTACTAGGTTATTTAGCTTTATTACCAGCAATTGGGTTTATTTATATTTATTTAACAGGTTCAAGAAAAACAGGCGCGGAAGTTTTTGGAGTGAAAATATGGTGGAACGATTTAAGACCACTCCATTCATTATTGTATTTCTTATTTGCTTATAATGCTATAATAGGTAATACTAAAGCATGGATGTATCTATTAGTAGATGGTGTATTTGGGTTAATTAGTTTTTTATTTTTCCATTATAAAAATGGTGATTAAAAAAAATAAATAAGAATTATAAATTTATTTATGATTAAATATTTAAAAAAAAATCATTTAATTATCTATGGGTAATTCTCAATCAATACAAAAAATTAATTATGAAGATGTTCAATATATTATAAAAAATACCGAAAATCATTTATTAATTAATACATTAAATGAAAATGAACAAGAATGTTTAATACCAAATACTATAAATATTAATAAAGAAGTAGAATTAATTAACAAATTTATTAAAACTGGAAATAAAGAAGTGAAAATAATAATATATGGAAAAAATTGTAATGATGAAAAAATATTTACTAAATACAATCAATTAAATTCACTGGGGTTTTATAATATATATATATATACTGGTGGTATTTTTGAATGGCTTATGTTACAAGATATTTATGGTTTAAATGAATTTCCAACAACCAAAATAGAATTAGACATTTTAAAATATAAACCAAATAAAGTATTAAATATTCATTTGTTAGAATATTAATATTATTTTTATTTTTAAATTTCATTTTTATTTGTAATATAATCTTTTATAGCATCATTTGATAATTCATCAGCTCTTTTGTTTAAATTTCGTAAAACATGTAAATAATGTATTTGAACGAAATGTTTTTCTAATTCTTTAGCTTTTTCATATAATCCAAAAATATTTTCTGAATTACACTTATATTTACCTGTCATTTGATTTATAACTAATAGACTATCTCCTTTAACTAGTAATTTTTTTATATTCATATTTATTGCTTGTTGAAGTCCTAAAAGTAATCCATTATATTCTGATTGATTATTTGTTGATTTATCACCAACAAATAATGTTCCACTCCAGATTTCATCATCTAAACAATAAATTACAGCACCACACCCAGATATTCCAGGGTTACCTTTGCTACACCCATCAAAATTCATAACAAAACTTTCTTCAGGAGAAATCTTGGCGGTTATTTTTTTAAAATTTTTATTAATTTGAGGTAACATAATACGTAACATATATTTATTTTTATTTGTATTTTTAATATATTTCAATTTTATTTATTATTTATTATTTATTATTTGTATTTTTATTTTTAATATATTTCAATTTTATTTATAATTTATTATTTATAATTTATAATTTATTATTTATTTTTATTTTTATTTATAATTTATTATTTATAATTTATTATTTATAATTTATTATTTATAATTTATAATTTATTATTTATATTCTAATTATTTTTATAAAGTAATATAAAGAATGTTATATATATTATTTTTCATTTTTTTCTCTAGTTTGGTTTTTGCTGACACTGAATGCCCTACTGTTATTACTAATGGTGATAGACGTAATGATAAAAATAAATTACGTCTTGTTCAGTACAATGTTGAATGGTTATTTATTGATTATTACAGCGCAATGGATTGTCCTGGTAATGGATGTACCTGGAAAAATATAACAGAAGCAGAAACACACATGGAATATGTAGCAAAACGAATAAAATCAATTAATCCTGATATTATTAATTTTTGTGAAGTAGAAGGTTGTGATGAATTAAATATGTTAAAAAATAAGTTAGATCCATCTTACACTCCTTACTTAAAAAAAGGAACTGATACAAGTACTGGACAGAATGTTGGAATGCTGACACGTATTGACCCTATAGTAAGCTTATATAGAAATGAAGAAAAATATAATTATCCTATTTCAGGTTCAAAATGTGGTTATACTGGAATAGGTTCAACTGGGGTTAGTAAACATTATATAACAGAATTTGAATTTAATGGATTAAATGTAGCATTTATTTCAGCACATTTAATCGCTATTCCAACTGACTCAGCAAGATGCGCACAAAGAGAAGGTCAAGCGTCAATTTTACAATCCTTAATATATGAATATATTCAAAAAGGATATGAAGTAATTATGATTGGTGATTTTAATGACTTTGACGCAGAAGTTCCTGATGTAAATAATGATAAACCTACATCAATGGTACTAGATATATTAAAAGGGTTAAAGGGAAATTATTCAGGTATGTATCAACTTCTAACTATATCACAAAATATTCCACAAATTGAACGTTATAGTGATTGGTATGATTCTGATAATAATTGTAATACTGCGTCTAGTAAAGATTATTCTATGATTGATCATATTTTAGTAACTGAAACAATAAAAAAATATATTGTTAATACTTTTATTTTTCATGATTATAATGAATATTGTGGTAAATATGATTCAGATCATTATCCAGTTATAATTGATTTATTTTTTTAAAATTTCATTCAAATTTTCTACATTTTTTTTTGCGGTTTTATGTAATTTTAAAGATTCTTTCCTTGAATATTCTGTTTTGAATAATTTATCTTGACGCATTTTAAATACTCTATTATCAAATAATTCTAGAGCATCATTTAATGCTTCACAGTACTCAATATTATCTCTAAACATTCTATACATTATACATCTATCTATATCATATGCAGATAATAAATCAGCTTCTCTTACTATATGATATGCTAATTGATATTCTCCTAATTCAGGATATCCATTTGCTTTTACTTTTGAATAAGACATTGTTCCTATTATTTTTCCAATTATTTCTAATTCATTTTCAGGTATTAATCTAGATAAATATTCTTTATATTTTTCAATACCTTCTATTTCATTCATATATTTTTTATCACACATATCGTGTCCAATAGCTGCCATATAAATTATTTCTCTTTGTGTTTCTAAATGAGGGTTCTTGATTAATTCACTCTCATATATTCTTTTGGCGAAACCATATACTTCCATACTATGTTTTAAAGCATGAGATTCGTCAATCTTATAAAAATCACTAGTTTTCACTACATAATTAAATGCGTGATTTACTAAATTCATAATATTAATTGTTGTCGTTATTATTTTCATTTCTTAATTGTTTATTATTTTACATTATATTTTAATTTTTTATTTCAATTTTATTTTATATATACTCGCATATTTGAATTATAAATTTATCTCCATTTTTTTATAATTTGAAATGGTTTTCCACATCCATAAATTAACTTATGTGAAAAATAATAGTCGCATAAATCTTTATTTTCATGTGGGTTTATTTGTTCATTATTTGACACAAATAAACCATGCCTAAATATACCACAATTAAGTTTTTCAATAATAATATATTTCTTAAAATGAGGGCATTTGAATATATTCTTCATTTTCAGTCATAAATAATTATTATATAATATATAGTAAAATAACTAGTATTATTTGATGTATTTATTTATAAATTAACATAATAATAATTTAAATAATTTAACATGTGTTATATAAAAATGAATGAAGCAGCATCAAACGTAAACGTAAACATATTGTCATCATTCTCTCGTCCTTTACGAATAGAAGATTTTTGTGATAATATTGATGATAAAAATAAATATGATAAAAATAATAAATATGATAATGATACAATATCAAAGAATCAGCAAGAATATGGTCATAAAAAAAGAATAAAACCTTGACGCACTGGAACAAAAAGTCAACAGCAAATTGCGCCCAAAGGTTTCAAAAAAGGATTCAGAGGATAAAACAAAATTTATATATGAATATGTGAATGACATAATCAAAATTGATTGTTGATAATATATTATTATTTTTTTATATACTTATCAATTGTATCAATCCATTCTTCAAGTTGATTTTTATTTTTATAGATATCGTTATTTCCATCTAAAATTAGTTGGTCATTACAAATACATTCTTCACTTTTTATATCTAACATATTATCATGATATAAAGAACAAATATTTAGATAATCTAATGGAATGTTATCTTCACCACTTCTTGAACGTTTCAATATTCTTTCATAACAATTTTCAGGAGATGTTTTTACATAAATAACTTTATTAACAGGAAACTCATCTGAAAAGGTATCAAACCAATTTAAATAAATTTTATAATTAACCTCCTCTATTTTTTTACTATCATAAAGCATTTTAGCAAATACCATTTTATCTGTATATAGATTTCTCTCGCTAATAACAATAATATTTTTATTTTTACAATTTGTTTTAATGTTTTTTAAAGTATCACGTAATAATTTTAACCTTGAAACATATGCCATCATTTGAAATGAAAATGAATATTTTTCTTGGTCAGCATAAAATTTTTTTAAAATTGTTACACCATTTTCATCTGTAATTTTATCCCATTCATCAACAGGTTCCTTTAAAAATATAATATTTGAATCATTTTCATAATATTTACGTAAATTATCTAGGAGTGTTGACTTACCTGAACCTATATTTCCCTCAATAGAAACAATAATATAACTGTTTGACATTTTATTATAATATATTACACTTAATTTATTTATATTAATTTATTTCAATTTTAAAAAAAATTGAAATAAAAATGTATTTAAAGATAACAACATAAATACTTAATAGTTAATAATTTAATCAAAATGGATTTAAAACAACGTAAACTGAATAAATCTGAATGGAACTCTATTGAAGTTTCAGTTTCAAAATCAGAAGTTGATGTATTAAACATGATTATTCAAGGTTATCATGATGTTAATGTAAAAATTAATAATAATAATTCTATCTTTTCATTTTTAAAGATAGAATTTTCAGAAAAAATGGAAAATTATATATTTAATAAATATTTCAAAGAACGCACTGATAAAATTGAGGAAGATATTAAAAAACTAAATGTTGAATATAAACGTATGAAAATAGATAGTGATATAAAAATCAATTCTGCTGATAAAGTAAGGTTAGAAAGATTTGATGAAAAAACAATTATTGTTAATGATATTTATGAAAATATTTTATTAGCTCATATTCAGAAACTGTTGATAAATAAAAAAAATAATAATACTAAACAATTTCATTTTCATTATTTAACAATTTATAAACTTATTAGAAATAATATCACTAGATTAAACCGTCATATTAAAGACATAACTGATAGAATTTTAGCTATATTTGAAGATGATGTTAAATTATCAATAATTATAGAAAATTCAGTTGATTTTATTGAAAAGAATGAAAGTATATTGAAGTATAATGACTTGACCTTATATGAACATCAAAAAGATATATTTACAGCATGTAAATCTCCTAATTCAAAATTAGTATTATATATGGCTCCAACTGGGACTGGAAAAACTTTAACACCTATTGCTTTGTCTGAAAAATATAAAATTATATTTGTTTGTGCTGCTAGACATGTTGGTTTAGCTTTGGCAAAAGCAGCTATATCAGTTAATAAAAAAATTGCCTTTGCGTTTGGTTGTGCTAGTGCTGATGATATTAGACTTCATTATTTTGCCGCAAATACATTTTCAAAAAATAAGCGCACAGGAGGAATAGGAAAGGTAGATAATAGTGATGGTTCTAAAGTTGAAATAATGATTTGTGATATTAAATCATATTTACCTGCTATGTATTATATGAACGCATTCTTTAAAGCAGAAAATATTATTATGTATTGGGATGAACCAACTATTACAATGGACTATAATGAACATGAATTTCATTCAACTATTAGAAAAAATTGGAAGAAAAATATTATTCCTAATATCGTATTATCATCAGCAACATTGCCTAAACTGAATGAACTTACTGAAACATTACCTGATTTCTTAAATTCATTTCCAGCAGCTGAAATCATTAACATTGTTAGTCACGATTGTAAAAAATCTATTCCTATAATTAATAAAGATGGTTTAGTAGTATTACCGCATTATTTACATGAAGATTACGATGAAACTGTTAAAGTAGCTAATCATTGTAATGATTATTTGACACTTTTAAGATATTTTGATTTAAAAGAAGTTGTTGAATTTATTACTTATGTAAATTTAAATAATTATGGAACAAATAAAACTAAACTTGAAAGACATTTTGAAACATTAAATGATATTAATATGACAAATATCAAAAGATACTATTTATTTCTTCTTAAAAATATTACAAATAATTATTGGGGGGTTATTTACACACATTTTAAGAAAATTAGACAACCAAGAATATTTGAAAATAACACCATCAATCCTAATGGAAATAAAATAATAAAATCTATTAGTCTTGGTCCTGGTGTAAATTATAAACCGGTTAATAAACAATTAGAAGGTTCAATGATTACACGTATGGCAAGTGAACAAATTAATATAAATAAACAAGATATAGCACCTGCTGGAACATCTGGTGTTTATGTTACAACAAAGGATGCTTATTCATTAACAGATGGACCGACAATATTTATTTCAGGAGATATTGAAAAAATTGCCAAATTTTGTATTCAACAAGCAAATATTCCAGCGGTAGTAATGGATGAAATAATGAAAAAAATTGAATATAATAATGTTATTAATGAACGATTATTTGAATTAGAAACTGAAATAGAGATTATTAAAGATGAAGCTGATAAACGAGTCAAAAATGAAGTTAAGGGTTTTTGTGGTTCTCATAAAGTTGTTGGTAGAAATAAGTCTTCAAAAGACCCAAAAAAATTAAATAGAGATGTTCCAGATGGTGTTGAAAATAAAGGTGGACTATCAAAATTAACACAAGAAATAAATTCATTGAGAAGTATGATTAAATCAGCAACTCTCAATGATACATTTATTCCTAATAGAAAGATGCATCAAGAAAAATGGGCTCAAGGATTAGATACACACAACGCTTTTACAAGTAATATTGATGAGCATATAGTTTCTGATATAATGGCATTGAAGGGTGTTGATAATACTTGGAAAGTTCTTTTGATGATGGGAATTGGTGTATTTATTAATCATGAAAATATTACTTATACTGAAATTATGAAGAATCTTGCTGATGAACAACGCCTTTATATGATTATTGCTTCTAGTGATTATATTTATGGTACTAATTATCAGTTCTGTCATGGATTCCTAAGTAAAGATTTAAATTTAACTCAGGAAAAGATTATTCAAGCTATGGGGAGAATTGGGAGAAATAATATTCAACAAACTTATACTGTAAGGTTTAGAGATGATGAACAAATTTTAAAACTATTTACAAGTGAAACTGAAAAACCTGAAATTATAAATATGAATAGATTATTTAATACTCGTAAAGTTATTTGGCAGGACAATCAATACGTTGAAGTTCCAGATGATATTGATGACGATTTTGGTATTGAAGTTAACAGTGAATTAGCAGATGAAGAGGAAATATTTGAAGAATAATAAATACAAATACAAATACAAATTTTTAAAATTATTTTTTTTCAAATTAAATCATCTTTAATTTGTTTCCAATACTTTTATAGTAAAAATTATTGTACTGTATATTTTTATCTTGAGCCTTTGCTAATGTTTTGTCACTCATTTTTAATTCACGAATACAATCATATTTACACGAAAATTCATTAACCAAATTATTATCTAAATCATATTGTCCAACACCGTTTTTGTATAAAAGTGGTTTTCCATATTCTGCTTCAAAATTGTTTATTAAATCTGCTTCACATTTGTCATATAATGTGTAATATTGGTTATTTACTATTGTTCCATTTTTAACTGGATTGTCTAAAGCTGATGAACTTTCAAACCCATTTTGTTGAGATGCGGTTTTTCTATCTAAATAGACGTTTAAAATTTGAGTTTTGTCTATATTTAATTTGGCAATATAACCTAAATTTTGAACTTTGGTCTCCTTTGTTGGTTCCAAAGAATGAATAATATTTGGATCTAAATTTCTCTCTACTAGTTGCCATCTAAAACCGCAATAAATTGTATTTTCCTCAACCGCCTTTGATATGCTTGGACGTTTAATATTTTTATTTTCATTCATAGCTTCTGTTACTGATTCATAAACTTTTACCAAATGAAGTGTTTCTGGATTAATTTTTTGTAGTCTAGGACCTAAATGTGGAAGTTGTTGGTTAAAGCCTGTAACAACCTTAGTTTCTTGAACATTAAGTTTATTTAAAATTTGTTGCATAGAGGTTTCAAGAGAACATACTTTATTTGTAAGTAATTTATTGGTATTTACAAGTTCTTTTAATAATTCATTATCATTGTTAATTACTTGAGTAGTTTGCTTTAGTTTTAAATTTTCAATTTCTAATAATAATTCTCTAACTTTATAATTATAATTGCTAATGTTATCGTCTATAATTTTTAATAATGTTTGATATGTTAACTCATTACCGATTAAAAATAGTTCTTTGTCTTTTTCATGTCCAAGTAAATCAGTTACTTTATTTGGATAGATATATTGGTGTCCATGTAAGAATTGTTCAAATTGATAACTTTTATCAACTTCAAAACAATTTAATAACAATATATTTGTATGTTTTAATTTACACTCATTATATCTATCTTTAATTCCTTTTGTGCTATGTCCTATTTTAACAATATATGTTCCATCATTATTAATTTTTACTTTTATAATATAAATCATACATCCTATATTTGTATATTCTTTTAATAAAAAATTTTCATTATCTACTTCTTTTTGTTTAATTATTTTTTCTTCTATTTTTTTATTTTTATTTTCTAATGTAAAAACTTGTTGTTTTAACTCATCACTCTCTTCTTTTGTAATTTCAAACATGATATTTTCTAATTTAATAAAATAATCGTGTATTTCATCAGCTTTTTTAGTTCCAGCTTTTAAGCAAAATTTTTTAAAGGTCTCAACGTTTAACATAATAACTTCTTTGTTATGACCTCCTCTACTATCTTTTTTTGCTCCTGAAGCTTCAGGAGCAAACATTTTATAATCTTTATTAATAGTAAAATTTTTTTCAAGACTACATTTTGCGTTATATTTTTGACTAAAACCTAACCAGTTCCATACATTGTCTAAATCAATAACGTAATCATTTTTTGAATCATACTTTAAATAGCAATAAAAACTTGATAAAAATAATTGTTGTTCGTAATTAGTAAAGTTATTTTTAACTTTTTCAACTAATTTGCTTTGATAATCACCAGAAAATTTGGTAATTGGGTTGTTCTCGATAAGGTTTACAATGTCTACGCTCATTTTATAAGTTATATTATAGTTATATCTCTATATTGTTTTTTGCTTTAATAATTAAAAAGAAATAATTAATTATTAAAATATATAAAAGATAATGACACGATAAATCGTAACAAGATTTTTTAATTGGAATATGCTAACCCTCCCATACCACTCATAATTCTTAATACGTTATAATTGGTAGCGTATACACGAACCTTTGCGGTCTTGGTACCTTCAACAGTGGCGTTAGAAAGAACAAGTTGAAGAGTTGCGTTATCAATTCTGGAGAAGTTACAAGTTCCTGAAGGTTGGTGTTCCTCAGGGCGTAGTGCGAATGAGTATACGTTAATACCTTCATCAGGACTACGGGTGTGTGCTTGATATGGTTGAACCCAAGAGAAGTATGATCCTTCACGTTCAGAGAATCTGTCTTGTCCGTTAAGTTGAAGTTTAGCAGTGACAACTGGGTTTTGTCCCCAACAATGCATATCTAAAGAAGTTTCAGATAAAACAAATGTTCCGGCATCAGAGACTCCAGAGTTTTCTAAGTGACTTTGAGGATTAGCTTCTCCGTTAGGAAGAGGAACACCTACACCACCAAGATTTGCTTCATTGTAAGGATTTGAAGGACCGTGCCAGTAACCAGTGAAGTTAGGATAACCTAATTGACCAACTGGATCATAGTCAAGAGCACCAGCATCTTGGAATAAACCAGCAGCATTGATATAAGCGCGTGAATCTTCAGCAATTGCTGCTGGACCACCAAAAGCATGGATGGCGTTTGGAAGAGCATCAATAGCATCAGTATAGTTGAATGGTTGTGCTCCAAGAACCTTGAATAAAAGAGCATCACAAGTTAATGATGAACAGTAATCAACGTTTTGATCAGGTTGAACAACCCAGATAAGTTCTTTTACTGGATGATTGAAGTTAAGTTTGATCTTGTTTGAGGAAGAACCAACTGACTCATCACCAGTGAATTGAAGCTGAGTAATTAAGTATTCGTGAGGGTTTTGTGCCATTCTACGACGTTCATCAGTATCAAGGAATACGTAATCTACATAAAGAGAAGCAGCAACTAAAGATTGGTTGTAGGCAATTGTGGCTGGAACTGGACGACCAACAGTGTATTGACTACCTGATGACCAAGGGTTAGAGTTACAGTTCAATGTGGTAACAGCCCATAAACATTCGTCAATAGGACGGATATCAAGGTTGATTTTGACTTCGTGATATTGAAGAGCAATAAGAGGAAGAGCAAGACCTGGGTTGGTACAGAACCAAAATTGAAGAGGAACATAAAGTGTGGTTTCTGGTAAAGCATTACGAGGAGCACAAACTTGACGAGGTGCTAAAGAGTCACAAGGGGATTCAACATCTGAGAAAGATGGATCTGTGATGAAGGTTAGTTGAGTGGTGTTACCAATCATTTTGAAGTATCCGCGTTGTTGTTCAGCAGTCATTGTAAGTTGGTTCCAGATGTGCATCCAGTCACCATATTGACGGTCGATTCTTTGACCTCCAATTTCAACTTCAACTTGAGCGATAAGTTGTTCTCCAGGGAAATCTAACCAACGGGCATAAACACCGGTATTTTGACCAGTTGTATAGTTTCCTAGACCCATAAGTTGGTTGATCTCAGGAAGAGTAACCTGTAAATAGGTTCTGTAGGCAAGATCACCATTTCTACTGATGACACATTGGACACGACGACCGAAATCAGCTTGACCGTTAAATGTTTGTTCGATTGATTCGATTGCAAAGTTAGTGTATCTACGATAAGTAACTTTCCAAAAAGTAATTTGAGGATTACCAGTTAGGTAAACGTCTTGAGCGCCATAGGCTACGAGTTGCATTAATCCACCTCCCATTTTATAATATGGCTAAAGAAAAAAAAATTTTGAATTTTAATTTAATTAAATTAATTAAATTAAATTAATTTTATTATTTACTTCAATATTTTTAAGATTATGTTACTTTTATTTTCTATTTATTTATATTCATACAAAATAATGTATAACTTTTTAATAACCAAATAGATTATAAATATCTTATAATTATAAATAATTTAATATAAACAAATATAATACACAAATTTATTTCTAAAGTTAAAAATATACATGATAACTAACTATAATTCAAATAATTTATTTTATATAAAATAGTAATAAATGTTACCATAATAGCTATTATAATAACATTTCATAAAAATAATGTTTTATAAAATTAACATTACGAAATAATTTTATTTAAATCTAAATTATTTTTCATAAATTTTTTCAAATATGATTCTTCTAAAACTTCCTTTTTACCTTCATGATTTTTGGAAAAAACATATGAATCATTACGTTTTTTCACAGACCATCCGTGCTCAATTGAATTATATAATAACATCATTTTTTGGAATTTAATACCATCTATTTTTAGATTTTCTAAATCTTTTAAAGATTCTAAATTTATTTTGATATCCATTATATAAATTTTAGAAAACATAAATCGTGTTTTAACTATTGATTTTTATAGAATATTAAATAATTTTATCTTTATTTTTCTAAAGCGATTTATATATTTATAATTTTACGTTTAATTTATTTTTAGACTAAATAAATTATAATATATCAATGATATTATAAATTAAATAAATTACATATAATAATTTAAAAGAAATATGCCTAGTTTTAAACCTAAGTCTAATAAAAAATTTAAATTCAATAAAAAATCTACTATTACACTAGATTCAAAGCATAAAGAATTTATTAATGAATTTTCAAAAGATGAAACTAATACTATTCCTGAATTAAAGATTGAACGGCAAATTTTGAGACAAAAACTAATAAATGAGGTATATGATCTATCTTGTGAACAAAAACTTGATTTACAAGATAAAATAAATGAACTTACTGAAAAAATTAAGGAAACTAAATCTAAAAAAAAAGAATATTTTCTTGATAATTCTAAGTTTATATTTGAATACTTTGAAAATAAAAAGGGCATTTCTAATGGTAATAATATTCAAACTTCAACAAGTAAATCAAAACTTGTAGATTCTTTTTTTAAAATAAAACACGATGAAACAAATGATATAAAACAACAAAACGAAAATAACAATATTGTTATAAAATATTTGAGCAACATTGATGATTCATTTTTAGATGTCAATTCATTTATTTGTCAAACTGATATCTGTCAAATATGTCATAAAGGCGAATTAATTCCTCTTGAAGATGAAGGTATTATGATATGTAATAATTGTTCTAGGAGCATACCATATTTAATTGAAAATGAAAAACCATCATATAAAGAACCACCAAAAGAAGTATGTTTTTATGCTTATAAAAGAATAAACCATTTTAAGGAAATATTAGCACAATTTCAAGGAAAAGAAACTACACAAATTCCTCCAGATGTAATTGAAAATATTAAACTCCAAATTAAAAAAGAGAGAATTGAATTAACACAAATTAGTAATGGAAAAACAAAGGAAATTCTTAAAAAGTTAGGATATAATAAATACTATGAACATATACCATTTATTAAAGATAAATTAGGAATTAAACCTCCTATAATGTCTCCTGAATTGGAAGAAACATTATGTAATCTTTTTATTGAACTACAATCACCATATTCTAAATATTGTCCTGATGATAGAGTAAACTTTTTAAATTACTACTACACTGCTTATAAATTATGTGAACTACTAGGAGAAGAAAACTATTTACCATTATTTCCTCTTTTGAAAGATAGAGAGAAAAGAATAGAACAAGATAATATTTGGAAAAAAATTTGTCAAGAACTAGATTGGGAATTTATACCAACTATTTAGTTGGTTGGCTTATATGGAAATAATGTAAGTTCTCTCGTATTATAAATAGAAAAATTGGGATCGTAACTATTTGCTCCTACACCATTACCAAAACACATTCCACCTCGTTGTTTACGACTTTTTTTATTACTTTGTTTACGACTTTTTTTATTACTTTGTTTACGTTTTTTTATTGTTTTTCTTCTTCTTTGTCTTTTTCCTCCTTCTATATCTTCTCTCGTTGTATTTAATGAATTATTATTACTAATATTAAGATCAGATAAATGTAATGAACCATTTGAACCATTATAAGAATTAGAATCAAAATTATTTAATATAGACTCACTTTCATTTGTTGTATTATTCATTGAATCGTCTAATATATTATTTGTTTCTGAGATATCACTAAAAGAATCATTCAAATAATTAGGTTCATTATCGGTATAATTTGAAATACCAGAAATGTTTAATTCATTTTCTTCATATTCATCAGTATTTAAATCATCAAGGTCTGATAAATTTAATGGACCATTACTAATATCATGTAAACCACCAAACATATTTCTTTTATATCTTTTATTAGACTTGTGTTTTGGTTTTCTTAACCTTTTACGTGTTTGTTTTACCATATATATATAATTAGATTTAAATATATTTGTCTAATAGATCACCTGATTTATTGAAAATCCATATTTCATAATTTAATCCTAAATCTTTACCTGCTTTTTGTTTTTCAAAAACATTATTCTTTTCTTGATTAGTAAATGTAGATTTAACTTCAACACATCTGTTTTCACTTGTAATATAAAAATCTACATAATGTCTCCTTCTTTTTCCAGTCTTATCATTATACCAAATTTCAGGAACTTCATTTCTTTTTGTAATTATATCAGTCTCAATGATTTTTTCAGTTTGCAATAAATAATCCAACATAAAATTTTCATAACCTTGAATAAATATTACTTTTCCAGAAGGTAAGATATATTGTTTTTTGTTATATGCGTTTTTAATCATATTTTCAGATACATCTGGATTTTGTGAGTGATGAGGAACCCCATATCTCTCTAAATTAGTCTGGATGACCTTGTTTTTAAATTCATCTGTCTGCATAAAATGTTGACAACCATATAGCTTAAGATTTGTGTTCATAGTTTTTTCTTTAATATCTTTGTTTTGTTGAGGATTTTCTACACCATATTTAATTAAGTTAGTTTTTTTAATTTTTTCTCTTATTTCTTTTGATTGTAAAATATGTTCAACTCCATATTTAGCAATTGATTTATCTTTTTTTTGTTGTTTTATACGTTCCATTTTTGAAATGTGTTCAACTCCATATTTTACACCTTTTAACATTTCAAACGCCGATTTTTATATAGTGAAAATTATATAAAAATAATTTATTATATTACCTTAATGAATAACGAAGAACTTATT
>Ga0247841_10003950_pt1 | contig 26376 bp, 17 predicted proteins | sample LaCruzMarch2015__2_FD_192410 | JGI IMG/M metagenome (GOLD analysis project Ga0247841, IMG submission 192410) | Freshwater microbial communities from meromictic Lake La Cruz, Castile-La Mancha, Spain - LaCruzMarch2015_18m | ecosystem: Environmental > Aquatic > Freshwater > Lake | place: Spain... | reverse complement strand
CGTTTGATGAGAAGTGGCCCTGGAGCGCTTTGGGCGATACGCTCAAAAAATAGGAGAATTCAGTGGAGAGGAAAAATGTAGTGACTCTTAAGGGCGGGCCCATTACACTTTTGGGTGATGAGGTGAAAGCGGGACAGAAGGCGGGAGATTTTAAAGCCCTGGATTCTAATCTTGTCGAAAAAGGCCTGGCCGATTTTAAGGGCAAGATCAAGCTTATTGCGTCCGTTCCGTCGCTAGATACCCCTGTGTGCGATACGGAGATAAAGAGATTTAATGACGAGGCGTCGAAATTATCGAAAGACCTGGTGATAATATTTATAAGCATGGATCTGCCGTTCGCGCAGAAGAGGTTCTGCCAGGAGTTCGATATCGATAAAGTTAAAACTCTCTCCGATCACAGAAACGCCGATTTCGGATTGAAGTTCGGCGTGCTCATAAAGGAATTGAGATTGCTGGCCAGGGCTATATTTATACTAGGCAAAGACGATAGTGTGAAATATGTGGAGTATGTGAAAGAACTTGGAAACCCGCCGGATTACGACGCGGCGCTTAAAGCATTAAAAAAGGAGGTGTAGTATGAAGAAGAGTATGGCGCTATTGGTTGCGGTTATGTTTTTAGCTATGTCTTTTGTTTGCGTTCCAGTATATGCCGGGGACAATATTATAGACAAAACAGGCGATTGGTGGGCTACCAGAGGTAAGAGTGAACCCGAGAAATCTCTGATCCTGACCCAGCGCCAGACCGAAAGGGCCGCCAAGAGGGCGGAGAAAGAAATGAAGAAGGCCTCACATCAGATGCAAAAGGATATGAAGAAGACCTGGGGCAAGTAAGGAATATGTAGACATATCCCGCCCCGCAGAAAATTGCGGGGCGGGAGTTCTACTGGATAAGGAGTTCACGCTTATGGCATTCAAGGTGACAATAATAGACGATGAAGCAGGACTTGTAAGCACGATAAAAGGTTTCCTGGAAGAGCGCGGTTTTATCGTAAGTTTCGCTTATGATGCCATAAGAGGCCTTGAGGTTATAAGGAAAGAGGTACCGGATGTCATTGTACTAGACATAATGATGCCCGGCAAAGACGGCCGCGATCTTCTGAAGGAGCTTAAGACAGATCCCATTACTAAAGACATACCTGTAATAATGTTAACCGCCAAGGACGAGCAGTTCGATCGCGATAGTGTGCTTGCCATGGGAGCGTACGAATATGTGACCAAACCATACGATAGTTACGCCCTGCTAAGGCAGATAAAGAACGTGCTCGAAAAATTTGGGAAACTGTCCTGACAAACCCAGTTTAAATCCAAAAAATTAAGATATAAAAAAGTTATATATGGGCTCTTGAAATTAAGCGGGTATATGCTATACTCCTGATGTGGGGTGTATTAATAAAAAGGAAGCATATAGCCGATTTTTTTTGGGTACAAAGTAAAAGAGCTGTTATAAGTATAGGTGAAGTTATGAAGACCAGAAAACTGCAGATGCTCATGATCCTCGTGATCGCGACAGCGTGCGTTTTTGCTGCGGTATCATTCGCAGAGCAGGCCGCAAGATACACCGCTGAGCAGGAGGGTAAACATGTATTCTTAACCCAGACAAAAGAGGACATGAATACGCTCCGCTCATGTCTTATGCCGCTTTACAGGCCTGCCGCTAAGCCAGAACTCGCCGCAGCTGCACCGAGTGTTTCAGCAATGGTGCCTTCGGCGAAGATGATACCGTCTTTGGTACAGCCTGATTCTACAGCGATAGCCGCCTCACCCCGCAGAGAGATGGCCGCGGGATCTACAGAGAAGAAGTAACCGTTATTCCAGAACCTTCGAGTTTTCCGATGAGCCCTTTAGTGCAGCATTCTTGAGGGATTCTATACTTACTCTTTCCTTGTCTATTATCTCCAGAGCCAGCTTATCCTGCGTATCCGTTTTGGCCTCTTCCAGATACTTTATGTCGTATTCACAATAATTCGATATGAACTTAAGCCAGCCATTTAATACTACAACCGTCTCTTTGTCCAGGTAGCCTCCACCCAATGAGAAGACCTTAAGCATTTTGAGATAAGACTCTATCGTCATAAGGGCGTAGTTATTTATTTCAAATATGCGTTCAAGCGTCCTTATATCCTGAGGTTTTGCCGTTTTTATTGCTTGAGGAAGTGTGTAGCCCAGCTCCGTCATGGAAGACCTGACGCTGTCAAGATCGCTCAAATGGTCTTGCGCCGGAGCCATGCCGGAATAAGCCAGGGCTAGAATAGGTACTAGTACCATCGAAATGACGATATTTCTTATATACATCGAATTTAGTATAGCACATGATTTAAGAAAAGCAAAATAGCCTGCGGATATTTTAATGGTATAATACAGGGAACTTTATTGCACGATCATCTGTCTAACAATGTGAAAAGGGTGCACGCATGCGTGAGATAGCTAGGGAGACCATAGAACTGGCCGCCGGCGGTGATATCGCGGCATTCGAAGATATATATAAGGCATTCTCGTCGACGGTTTATACGGTTGCCCTGGGGGTGACACGGAATGCCCAGGATGCCGAAGAAGCGGCTCAGGACGTATTCGTAAAGGTTTATAGAAACCTTAAGGACTTCAGGTTCGGATCCTCTTTCGGCACATGGGTATATAGGATAACGATGAACACAGCTATAAATATATACCGCTCTAAGGCAAGGCACCGGGCCTTTGGAATGGCCGATTACGCAGAAGTCAAAGATAACATACCGGACCCGCATGATACAACTAAGGAAGAGGTAGAAAGGCATCATACAGCGGAAAGTGTGGACAGAATATTGGATAAGATGAGCCCCGAACACCGTTTGTGCATAACTTTACGTGAGATAGAGGGGCTCGATTATAAGGAGATGGCCGGTATATTGAGGATACCGTTAAATACTGTGCGTTCCAGGCTTAAGAGGGCAAGGGCAGCTATGGCAGCGTGTGCAAAGGAGGGCTTAGATCATGGACTGTAAAAGAGCTAAAGAGCTGATCCTGTTAGACTATGCTGACGGAGTGTTAAAAGGCCATGCGCTTGGGGAGCTTGAGTCGCACTTAGTGTCGTGTTCATCCTGTCGGGGGCTCGCTGAAAGCGTAATGTCGGCCGGAAAATTGCTTAGGTCGGCTGCCAGGGCTGATGCGCCGCAGTTTGTCTGGAATAGGATCCGGTCCGAGATATCGGAATTACCGGAAAGATCCGGGTTTATGGAAACTTTATCAGAAAGGATCCGGCGCGGGCTCCATCACTTACGGCCTGCAATTATGGCTACAGCAACTATAATAGTACTCGTATTTGTGCTGGCTACGGCAAGACTCGTATCTTATATGAGTTATACCGCGGCGCTATCGGCAAGGGAAGACGTGATCAATATGATATCCTTAAACGGCGAAGAACTTGCGGGCGAGAAGTACGACATAGGTACTTCAGCGGAGACGTTTTTTCTATAGAGAGGGCCTGTCCTCTTGATATCATTTAAGTCGGTCAAGAGGGAACTTTTTAACGTATAGGAGTGTCTAAAGCTACAGAAAGGGAGTGATAAACATGAAGAAGATGCTGATGGTAATGGCGGTGGTTATTGCGGTTATATTTATAGCCGGTTCTGTATTTGCTTGGGGAGGCTGTGGAACCCATGGCAAGGGAGATAAGGAATGTCAGAATAAAGGAGATATGAAGCAGGATATGAAGAAAGAGCTCGGCCTTACCGCGGAGCAGGATAAACAGCTCGAAGCCGGCAGGGAAGCGCATCGTACCGAGGTAAAAGCCCTCCGCGACGCGATAAAGGCGAAGAAAGGCGAACTTAAGGCCGCGATAGCAAAGTCGGGAACTGCGAGAGCCCAGGTTGAGCCGATAGTTAATGAACTAAAGGCGCTTGAGTCCCAGATGACGGATAAGAGGATAGATGGCATATTTGCCGTGAAAGCTATCCTTACTCCGGAGCAGTTCGCGAAGCTCGAGACCATGAAAGAGAAGCATATGAAGGAATGGAAGGGAAAACATAAGGATAAATATCAGAAAAAGGGCAGGTAGCCATGAAACCCGTTTTCTCTTGCATTTGCAAGATCTTGTGATATACTCCTTATAGACGCTTATGAGCGTCAAGCAGTTTGCCCCCTATCACTAAGCTCATCGGAGAAGAACTGGTAGGGGGCTTTTAATACTTCCCTAATTGTGGGGGGTATAACAAGGAGGCGGTAATGGCGTATCAAGGTGGCGGTGGAAGTTTTGGTGGACCCAGAGAGATGCACAAAGCGGTTTGCGCTGAGTGCAAAAAAGAGTGTGAAGTCCCCTTCAAGCCCAGGGAAGACAGACCTGTATATTGTAAGGACTGTTTCTCCAAGCGTAAGGATAGCGGCCGATAAAGGCCCGTCTTTAGCCTATTTTTCCCTTGCGTGTAACATAGCCATGGGATAAAATATATTTATAATACATTTAAAGGGGGTGGGAAGAGATGAAGAAGTTATTGGTAGTGGTATTAGCTCTTGCGTTCGTCGCAGGCGCCGCCTATGCAGGCGAGCAGGCGAAGAAAATTGCGGAGCCGGTTACCACTGTGGTAGAGAGCACCGGAACAACGGTAGCTAATGTCGCAGAGGGTACCGTAGAGACACTGGATCTTAACAAGAACCCTGTCGTAACGGCAGGCAAGACGACGAAGAACGTCGTTGAGGATACCGCAAAGACGGTTACTTTCCAGAAAGTCGATAAGAAGAAACCGGTAAATCAGTAAATTACCGATGGCTATATATTTTTATATAGCGTAGAGAGAAGGGCGGTCCTAAAGACCGTCCTTCTTCTTTTTTTTGTATACTCGTTTAATATTGAGTAATCAGTAGGTTTAGGGTAAAATATTAGACGTTGGGAGGGGGTGATAATGATGAAGAAAGTAGCGATATTCGCAGTCATAGCTTTGATGGCATTAGCCCTTACGGCCGATGTTTACGCCAATTGCGGAAAGTGCGCCGCCGGTGAAAAGAAGTCCGTATGCTCAAACCCGATAGGGGATACTATAGACCAGACGCCTTCCATAAAGGCGATGCAGTCGCAATCCGCACGCGGCCTGGAATATAAGACCGATACATTGGGTAATAAAGTTTCCACGCAGACCGATAATTCGGGACAGAATCAGTTAGGAAGATAGTTTACGACGATACAGGGGACAGCAGCTATTTTTAATTATAGCCGCTGTCCCCGTTTTTTAAGAAAGATCCATTATGGCGCATAAAGTCCGTTACGAGGTAGATCCTTACAATAGGCTGGTTCTGGATAGACCGGGGGAAAAAGATAGCGGTCTGCCGAGGTTCCGCAAGGCGATAGACGGCCGTTTTTCACTCGACAAGTTCAATAACCTCACTTACCAGGTCAAGTCCCCTGTTTCAGCCGGTGAAAACATTCCGCATCAGATAAGGCTTAAAGGAGATTGGTCGCTTACCGACGGCCATAAATTGCGGATAACCTTAAATAAATCGGGGCGAAAGACTTTAGGCGATCAATTGACGCTTGAAGGCGGGATATTGGATGTAGGCGAGAACTCGCTTTCATTTGCCGTTACTACTACCTCAAAGCCCGGTACGTTCACGACCTACGTTTTGGAGTTCGACGGGATCTGGAAGGCCGATAAGCGTAACCGGCTGACGTTTCATGTAAGAAGAGAATCAGGGCGCTACGACATACTTACATTTAGCGGCGCCTGGGAGATCGATAAACGTAATAAGATAGTATACAGATACGAGAGTGCTGATCTTGCCACGAAGAAGCGCAGGGTCCACGCGCTGGAATTTGACGGTTATTGGGATATACAGGATAAGTATCGGATATCGTATTCACTCGGTGCAGGCACCGACTCTTCGTTCGATATTAAAACTAGTGCTGGAATATTCAGGGAAAATTATATAAGATATGAGATAGGCATAGGCCTTAAGGGTTATGCCAGGCCGGTCGAACGGGTAATAGCTTTGTTCGGCAGATGGTTTTTAAGGAAAGACGCCGGCGTAGTCTTCGAGCTGAAGTATGCGGATAAGAAGACGCGCCAGATCGTATTCGGCGCGGACTTTAAGATTACGGGTTCCGATACGGTCTCGCTTCGCTTAAAGAGCAGCGAAAACGATAAAGATATAGGCGCGGCCGTAGAGCTTTCACGTAAGATATTTAACGGCGATGGCGAGATATTCCTTCGCGCGCTGGTTTCTGGGATAGAACAAGGGATATACGCCGGCGCCGCCTGGCGCTGGTAGAAAGAAAAATGTGGTAAAGAATAACCCCAGGTCACCGGCGGCTAAGATCCGTTTGGAAAAAAGGGCCGGGAAGAATGTCACCACAATATCGGGCCTTCATACATACGGCGCCAAGAGGCTGGAGACAATTGCCAGGGAGATCAAATCGAAGTTTGCTACCGGCGGGACGGTCAAAAACGGCTCTATAGAGATCCAGGGAGATAAAGTACTGGTTGTTCAGAATTGGTTTAAAGAATATAGCGGAAGGGGAGAGTAATTCTATTTATATGATAAAATTCCTCTTTAAGTGGTTCATAAATATAATAGCGCTCTTCGTGGTCATACACGTCGTTGCGGGCGTAAGCGTGGATAACGCGGAAACTGTATTTATCGCGGCTCTCATTCTGGGGCTTTTGAACGCTTTTTTACGGCCGTTCATATTGATCCTGACATTGCCTATCACTATTTTAACCTTCGGGTTCTTCACTCTGATAATAAACGGCTTCTTGTTCTATCTTGCCGCGAAGTTCGTTCCGGGCTTTATCGTAGCCGGGTTCTGGAACGCGTTCTGGGCGGCATTATTGTTCAGCATAATAAGCTCGCTATTAGGTTTTTTACTTACGCCGAGGATCAATATAAGATATGATTTATTCAGATCGGGAGGTGTGCATAGAAAAATCGGCGGTAAGGATGATTTTATAGATGTGGAAGGCAAGGTTGAATAAAAAAAGGAGGAGTATATGAGGAAAGTATTGGTAGTTCTGGCTATTTTTGGAGTGCTGGCGTCTCCTGCGTTCGCGCAAGAATTTAAGGAAGCCACCGGCATCGTCGATTCAATAGATCCGGTCGATCCGGCAAGGGGAAATTATGACGGCGGTATTGTACTTAAGGATACTACGAGCAGCGTTAAAAGTTTTGATGTAACCGCCGATACAGCTATATCAGATCAAGCCACAGGCAAAATAAATTCAGGTGATATTCAGGATGGCGATAAAGTAAAAGTCACGTACTCGGAATCTGACCAGGGGCCGGCGGCGGTCGCGATATTAAGATTGCCCAAATAGATGAATCTTGTGCTTCTGTCAAAAGAAGATATCACCGGCTCGGGGAAACGAGCCGTTATCAGGGGCAGGCGGCATAAGCATATTCTAGAAGTCCTTAAGTTATCCGCGGGAGACGGTCTGTCAGTAGGAGTAATCGGCGGAAGGATCGGGACCGGCCGGGTTCTAGCGATAGACGACAGATCGCTTGAAATGGAAGTTTCATTTACCGAAGATCCGCCGCATCTTGTGCCCGGCACATTGATACTCGCCATGCCGAGGCCGATAGTATTTAACCGTCTTCTCGGCCATGTTACGGCGCTTGGAATAAAGAAGATAATAATATTCCATTCAAATAGGGTAGAGAAGAGTTACTGGAAGAGCCCTGTATTAAAAGAAGAGAATATAAGATCGCAGCTTATTTTGGGGCTTGAGCAGGCAAAAGATACCGTGATCCCCGAAGTGTCATTCCGGATGAAGTTTAAACCATTCGCAGAGGATGAGCTCCCTCTGATTGTTAAAGAGACAAGCGCGTTTGTAGCTCACCCGGAAGGAACTCAAATATTGCCATGCGGCGTTAAAGGTGCGTTCACGCTGGTGGTGGGCCCGGAAGGAGGATTTCTCCCCGGTGAGACAGAGGCGTTTAAGAGGTCCGGGTGCAGGTGCGTGAGCCTGGGAGAGCGGATCCTGAGGGTGGAGACGGCAGTTGTAGCGGCCCTATCACGGCTGGCCTCATTTTAGTTTCTATTTGCAAAGCTGCCTTCCATGGGTTAAAATCAAAGCCTGATACATATTGCTGCGGTTGAGTTAAAGTATAATACTAATACAGGGGGGATATTTAATGGGAACATCAAGGATCAAAAAATCCGGAATAGGTTTCGGCAAACAAGATACCAGAATGTCGGTAGCTGATAGAAAAAAAGTAAGGCGGCTCATGGTGCGCGAAATCGTGAAGAAGCTGAAAGCCGCCGGTAAGTCCATAAATCTGCAGGCTATAAACGAGGAAGTTCTTGGCAAGTGCGGCAGGAAGCGCCAAAGCCAGAAGCCCAGGCACGGCACACAAGCTGCAAAGTAAGCCCACTTACCGCGGCATGAAATCCAGACTCTGGAAGCTGGTTCCTCTATTAATAATTGTAGTATTTGTAATCTTCGTACGAGTGCGCCTGGCGGACTTTCCCCTCGAAAGAGATGAGGGAGAGTACGGGTACTTCGGGCAGCTCATTCTACAGGGCGTCCCTCCTTATGCACTAGCATATAATATGAAGTTCCCCGGGACTTACTTCATATATGCTGTCATAATGGCTATATTCGGCCAAACGGCCCAGGGCATTCACTTCGGAGTCCTTCTCACAAACATCGCTTCGATCGTCCTCCTGTTTTTGATCGGAAGAAAACTCGTCAACTATATGGTTGGGATCATCGCAGGCGCGACATACGCAGCGCTCTCGCTGAGCTATTCCGTATTAGGTTCCGCCGGCCACGCAACTCATTTTGTTAATTTATTTGCATTAGGAGGATTTCTTTGTCTGCTCGAGGCCTTCTCCTCCGATAAAAAACGCTTCTATCTGATATCCGGTATATTATTTGCGCTGGCTATCCTTATGAAACAATCCGGAGTGTTCTTCGCAGCCTTCGCCGCATCTGCAATCATTTTTAAGGACTTTGTCCAAAAACCGGGAAGGACCAAAGAGTCCTTCATGCGCCTGGCGGTGTTTTCCGCGGGGTTTCTCACGCCTATATTTTTTACCTTGTCTTTTCTGTGCATGACTGGTGTGTACGAAAGGTTTTATTTTTGGGCTTTCACGTATCTTTCGCACTATGTTGCGCAGGTCCCGCTTCGATATGCCATAGAGATATTTAAAAATAATACCATTTCAGCTATCAGCGGATTTTATATTATATGGCTAAGCGCGGCGATGGGGTTATTGGCAGTTTTTTTTAATAAATCCCTGAAAGAAAACCGGTTTTTAATCATCTCCTTTTTGATATTCTCTTTTTTATCGATATGTCCCGGATTGATTTTCCGTCCCCATTATTATATTACGCTGCTGCCGGCGATCTCCCTGCTCGCCGGGATATTTTTTTACACGCTCGCTTCTTTGATAAAGGCAGAGCATATCGCTATAGGCCTATTTGCAGTATCGCTTTTCCTGGGAATTCAAAGTCAGAAAAAATACTTATTCGTTAAAGATACAGCCACGCTGTGTAAATGGATCTACGGCATAAATCCGTTTGTAGAGTCGCCTGAGATAGCAAAATTTATTGATTCAAGAACAAAGCCGGAAGACACGGTGGCGATACTCGGCTCCGAACCGCAGATATTCTTTTACTCGAATCGCCGCTCGGCCACCGGCTATATACATACCTACAGCCTTATGGAATACCAGCCTTATAGCCTGCAGATGCAGAAGGAGATGATAAGAGAGATCGAGTTAAAGGAACCCAAGATAATCGTCGATGTCAGGGTATATTTTTCCTGGCTTGTAGCCGAACATTCGGAGCTTTATATTTTTCACTGGGCCGAGAAGTACATTCCTATGCATTACAATCTTGTAGGGGTGATCGATATCCTTTCCGACGGATCCATATATAAATGGGGTGATGCCGCCAAGAATTATACGCCGACCTGCCCAAACTATATACTTGTTTACGAACGAAGATAGCTTGCTCTTACGCGATTCCAATCCGCACCAACCCTACACAATTAACCTGCAGTAAAGTATAAAAAAGTTAGTTAATTGTCTTTTATGCTTGCATATATTATGATATATTGCCTGTTATGCCACTCGAAACTTATAAATATGAAGTACCTAATTAGGGTGATATATATAAGATGATATCCATGATAGGCAAAAGAACACTGGCGCAAAAAGTCATTGCACTATTGGTATGCTCTGCCATGTTTTTTAATGATTTTGCTTTCGCATTTGAGAAGACCGCGCCCGGGGATAGTGCTACGCTTGCGGCCGCCTTAAGATTAAGCGATGATAGATTTAAGGAAGAGAGTGTTGCTAAGTATCTGGGCGTAAGCGCAGCCAGGTTCGTTAGAAAGCTTCATGTACTGAAGAGACTAGGGGTAAGTCCCGAGGGACTGCAAAGAGAGTTTGAGAAGAGAAGAACAGCTTGGGTTGATAATGTACTACCGAAGTTACATCGTAATTTTCCTGCCGCGTTTATCGATCGGTTTAAATTTGAAGAGCTGTCATGGGACGGAGAGAATCTGATACTTCCGTACCATGGACCGGACGGAATAAAGCCGGTATCAATTCTGCCGAGTACTTCGCCGAACCAACCCGCTCCTGCCGACGTTCCATCTACACCCGCGACTTTACCTCCAATGTCTACGACTGTATCCGACCACGAGACTCCTGTGCAGGATTCTGACACGGATCAAGAACCCGGTAAGTTGTCCGGCAAGGAACCGGCCGAGACTACCGAGACAAAAGAAGCACGAGAATATTATGAGCGAATTGCGATCGCTATAAGGAGCTTTTGGCATGAAGATGCCTATAAGAGACAATTTATCGGTGCTTTTCAAGGGTTATATGGAATCACCGTAAGATTAGAGATGGATGTTCTAAGTGAGGTAGAGAAAAAGTGGCTGAATGAATTGGGTGGAAGGATATGGGATTGGGGCCAAAATCTGGTAACGGCTCATAAAGAGGCCGTGGCCATGGCAGAACACAAAATACCGGCTGACTATGCAAAGGCAAAAGATTGGTATGATGCATTGATAGGGCTGTATGGCGCCGTAACAACCGGCTGGTCTGAATATAAAGAACATTTTAAGGATCCGGCTAATATGGCAGTGGACGACCGAAAAGTGTTTGAACTTAATATTTCTTCGGCTGAAAAATGTTTTACCAGAATGGAATCCATGCTTCGCGAGCAGATAATGTTTGCCCTAGGCAGGATAGATAAGGAAGCGGTTGACATCGATTCGGTAATAGATGAAGCGGCAGCTATTGCCAACAAGATCAGGGGTGAGAGGCATGAAAAAGGCGCCGCCAAAGTAACAGGAGAAAAGCTATCCAATGTGACCGGGACCAGGAACGGGCTCTTTACCATGGCAATAAATATTATCTCGAATGCGATGCGATTCGCGGATAAGACAGATCCCGCCGTTACTATAAATAAACGTGTTGAAGGCAGATTCAATGTTATCGAGATAAGCGACAACGGCCAGGGTATGATGGCTGAACAGGTATCGAAACTGGGGTACGGCGTATCGTCCAAAGGCCCAGGAGGCGGCATCGGCGTAGCCGAATCACGCCTGATCGCCGGCGACCATGGCGGTTCTATCGAGATAATTTCGCGGCATATATCCGGGCATCCGAACGATCATGGCACGACATTCGTGATCCGGCTGCCGATCGCACCAGCTGCGGCGGCTGGGCCCGGTAAGCTGATGCTGATTGCGTTACTTGCGTCAGCTATTGCGCTGGATTTTATCTTCGGTCTGGGCGGAACAGCCGGCGCAACTACTGCGGCTATAGCCGGGATAGTAGCATTAAGTAATAATCCAAACCCTCTTAAGACAAACGGAGAAGATGCAGGAAATGTTTACGATGCGCAGGAAGCGATGAATATGCTGGGGCTGCCGCGGACGATGGCACTATTCATAGATAATGCAAAATCTGAAAAAACAGGTCCTGACCGCGCTGAAATCACTCTGGGTGGTAAGAAAATTATCGTGTTTGAGGACGTAAGGGGCAGGCGGTATGTGCCGGAGTCATCTGTATTTATATTAAAAGAGATATTTAAAACACCGGAACTTGGAACTGCGCCGGGGGATAGTGATACTGCTGAAGATATTCCACTTGACGGTGCCGTATTCGAAAAAACGACTAAGAAAAATGGATTTTTCTTCTTTGGATTTGAACACGATGGCCCTATAAGCCGCAAGATCTGGGCCAATATGCATTACAGGACTCCGGCAGATACACGGGTAAGATTTAGTCTTGTTTACAGGCATAATATGCCTGTAGGATTCAAAGGCCAATGGCTTGTAAAGGCCGAAGCCGTCTCTAACGGCAATATAGAAAAAATCGATAAAAAGGTTAAAGACAGCATAATGGCTGTGCGGTATTTTATGTTCGGCAGTAATGATACATGTCTGGAACAGATATGTCTGGATCCGGAAGAATATTTAAAATACTGGATGCTTAATGGAGTCTTCAATGACCGCGGCGTAGAGCCATTGAAAAGGCCATATAGTTATAAGAAGACCTTGGGCTACTCCCGAAATCTCATGATAGGTTCTTCCGCAGAAAAAGGAGTGTATGTTAGTACACCCCTGCCAAATTTTAAACCCGGCGAGGAACTTGAAATAACGCCGGTATTCATGACGGCCCCGATCAAGGGTACCCAACCTCAGTGGCTAATACAAGTAAGGGGCCAATCAGGTGAAGTAATGCTCCGTCCGGTCCTTACAGGTACGCGGCTTGTTCCGATAGAACTGGCAAACGGAACAAAGAAGACAGAAGCTGTATCCGACACAAAAGTGAGTGAGTGGGAGACCAAGCTATCCCCTGAAATGGGTGTGCAAAGCCGCCTGAAAGCTATAGCAAAAGAATTGGATGCGATAAAGACTCTGGATGATAAGGTTCGGATGTATGTTCTTGCCAAAGAGCTTGAAAAGATGGAAAAGAAGACGTCGTCGGCAGAGCCCCTTAAAAAAGAAGCGTATGCTGCACTTGAAAGAGCTCTTGCACGATTGCTGGAGCTTGAGCTTCCAACAATCGAAGTAAGGGGCTCTGATGCAAATGGAGCCCGCCTTGCCCTTGTTCAAGCTGCTCATGGGAAAGATTTCGGTAGTAGCGGCAAGGAAATCTTAGTCGAGGCCACTATGACCCGCGGCCAGGGAGGAAACTGGTTTGTAGAAATATATTATCATAAAAACGGACTACGTAGCGCGCTCCATTTAGCCATCCCGAAGCCCTATACTGATTCCCACGCACCCGACAACAAGCACGCATCCTATAAAAATGTCGTCATAAAGGTGGAACGCGATATAAACCACGGTCAGATAATCAGCATCTACAGCGCCTCAGAGTACTATAGGCTTACTTCTAAACCGCGTCCGATAAATACGTATATATATTCTCCTACGGCGATCCGGCATTATCTTGACGAATGCAGGCCAGGCGTTATGTTGCAGGCGGATCTGGCGGACCTCGACATACGCAGCTGTTGGCTGGGCTACGGTGTTAAAGACGCCAAAAGGGTTGCCGAGATAAGTTTACATATGGATCATAATTATAAAAGGGTCGCTGCGCGGCTGCACAGATCCATAACACAGCTGCCGTTTACAAAAGATGGCATCAATATAGAACTGGAACCATTTGCCTATGAGGTATTTTTGAAGGCAGGCGCGCCAAAAACAATTTATGCCCGGATCAAAAGAGATCCTGACTACGGCCAGTATATAGAGTTATACAGAGATGATATTGTATACGGGACAAGCCTCTACCTGAAGGAGCGAGAGGGTTCTACGTTGGTAGATTTACGGAAGATGGCTTTCCTTGATTACATAAGCGGAAACTTAAATACCAGGGGTGAGCCGATAGTCCCGCGCGGCGAATATGAATTTAGTACTCCGGTGCATAAGGATGGATCCGCTGCTGTTATATACAAAAACAGATACGTGAGGACGTTATATATGCTGCGTGATCTTGTCGGAAAAAATCCTATATTCGTTCCTGTGAGAAATGAAAAACATGGTTATGTATTTTATGTATATGATGCCAAGGCCTACAGGGCCGATAAGGATATATCTCCGGCAGCTATATTGGTAAGGGGTCTGCCGGGAAAACCGATGAGGCGGCTGCCGGATGAGGAGTTAGCCTCTGACATATCTTACAGGCTGCTTTTATTGGGTAATGCAATTAACCATGGCGATAAGGCGGAAGCCGAAGGGATAACGCAATCTTTTGAAAGGGAGCTTGAGGGATTCGCAAAAATTGAGAAGAGCGCAAAGGTCGAGACGCTATTTACGACTCTCACCGGTCTCTTTGACGCCGGTTACAGCTCTGCATTGAGCGCGAATATAAATCTAGCGGTACTTCATTTATTTACGGAGTTGCGCATACTGGACAATCTCCCGAGAGATTACTATTATTCCGATACGCTTCCGGAAGATGAATCCGGCAGGAAAGGCATAGAAGGGCTTACTCCAAAGATCAGGATGATGACACTCTTTTTTATAAAAGCTTCGAGCATTATTATTTCGTATAACGGCCCGCACAAGGAGAGTTTAACACGAGCCCTTGGGGAGCTTGTTAGAAGCACTAATTCAGACGGCGTATTATTTAAACCATGGAAAAATGGCAATTCCCCGGAACAAGATGATGCGATGCAAAGTCTCATGCAGAAACTTCATACTGATCCATATCGGACACTGACGAGACCCGGCGAGCTTATACTTGCGATCCGGTATAGGCTAGGTGACGAATCAGCGCTGGTGCAGCTTACCAACTCTAATCTTCCGCTTGTTGCCAAAATAGCAAATGATTTTAAGGGGGCTCTGCCGCCTTCCGATCTGATAGCAGAGGGGGCCAGCGGCATGCAATTAAAACTTGAGGAATTCGATCCCTCCCTCGGGAATTCAGTATGTACCTATATTGCGTGGTGGATAAAAAACTCCATGCGCATTGCAATTCGCAAGCAAGCAAAAACAGTGAGGATACCTGCGCACGCCAGGGACCTTGTATCGAAGGTTCGCGCGCGTTTGGGCAGCGATATGCATGAACTTTCAGCCCCTGAGCTTGAAGCGAATTTAAGTTTGCCTACGAGAACGGCAAGAGGGATAAAAGCAGCGACAAGAAATACAATTTCATTTGATGATCCGGCACTGTCTGAAGACGGAGATGCTAAACTTCACGAGGTGATAAGCCTGGAAGATAGTGAGGCCTATGATGGTAAAGAAGAGCCGGAAGAACACACTTGGGATGAAGCCAATGCCATATTAGAGGAAGCGACTGCAAATTGCAGGAAAAAGTGGGGCAGTGATGCCGGCCGCTATATGAAGGCAGTAAATTTATCTATACTTTGGCAGAAGCCGGGACAGAAAGGCAAAAAAAGAACACTTGAAGAAGTCGCCGCGATCGTAAATCTTAGCCGTGAGTGGGTAAGACAAATTAGTATAGAGTTCATGGACGAGGTCAAGCGTGTCAGGATTCAAAGACAGAAGGAGCGCGATGAGCCGGAAGAGATAGTACTCGATCCCGTTTCTATTCTTCCATACATGTCAAGCGAGGCAAAATCGGCGGCATCAATAAGTAGCGCTCCTGTAACAGCACCTGCTGTGAAGCCCGCGCCTACTGCAGCCATGCCTGCACCCAGGCGTATTTTGTCAGCAGCAGCTGTTAAGAGGCTGTCTGCGCTTCAGAAATTGCATAATATGGTTTCGTATCCTACGCCGAACGCGCTTCTTCAAGACCCAGGGGCCAGAATCAGAACGACAGCCCAGGTACATAATATTTTAAATGAACTTGCAGGCGAAGGTATGTTCAGGGATCTTATAAGCTGCTTCAGTGATATGGTGCAGGCAAAGAAAGACAATTTAAGGCTGGCGGTTATCGAAGAATTTTTTCTCCTGTTCAATAAATATAAGAAAAATCCGGAAGTGCGTAAATTTTTTACAAAGCAATTCAGGCCTATCGATGCAAAAATAGCACGAATGCAGATGGACGCGGAGCTGATGCCCGGAGATTTTGCCGAAGGTAAAATAGCCGAAGCTCCGATATTAATTGAAGCGGAAGAGGAAGCTACATCAACCAAAATTACTGCCGTATTGCCGCTCTGGAAGAGGATCCTCCCCGGCAAGTCCGATAAGTACATTGCGCTTAATATCGCACCTGTTTATGAAGAGACCGGATTCGGCCTGGTAAAATATTTAAGCTATTTGAAAGATCACGATGAAGGTAGAAAGGGATGGGTCACTGCAGCAGGACTGCTCTTTTCAAACAGGATGATCTCTGCAGTTATAGCGGCACTATCATTTATTTATCTTCCGCTCATAGCCCCTTACATTATAATTCCGTTTGCTGCGGTGAATTCACTGATATTCGCGTTTATGCACGAGAACAAAACACCCGGACAATTCTTCGCCAGGTTCTCGGCAGGATTGATATTCAATGCTGCAGCCGTAAGTGTACCTTTTATGATGAGCTACTTCCCGGATGTGCTGACAACCCAAAGAGGCCTTTCGATCGCCGCTATTGCCGGCGCGGCCGGATCGGTCGCGCTTGCGGTAGGCGTTCATTATCAATGGAATGTTTGGGCGCCGTTTAAATATCAAGCATCACTTAACGGCGGACAGGTTGATGCACAGAAAGAACGCATTTCGCAATTTACGGCTGAATTGGCGCGCCTTAAGTACGATCCCGTCCAGATTGACGCTTTATCCAAGCGTCTTTCCGAGGGTGATATCGACCGGTACCTTACGTCAAATAACAGGTTTGACATATTCCGCCTGCTTAAAAACGGATATGCATACCTGGTACGTGATGATGGGACATATCTTGTGACATTGCGCCGTACCCCGGTGATCGGTGCCGTTACAGGCGGGAAGGCTGCTGAGCATCTTTCGTTCGATATCTTTAATCTCGAGAAAACGATAGGCGGCAACAAGCTTATCCATATTGGTTATCGTGATCTTGATGTGAAGCAGGGATTAAAAGAGGCGTTTGGAAGCGCAAGTATCCAGCGTTTTACGGAAGTACCGGTATTCAACGCCGCTACATCGGCATTATTTAAGACGATCGGTCTTATACAACCGGCTGAGCGATCTATCAAGCGCCGTCTCGAAGGGTTCTGGATCGATGAATCATATAGAGGGCGCGGCTTCGGCAGTATCATAAACACAATATCGCTAGATGCTATTTATGCCGATTATCCGGAAGTAAACAGTCTTATCATTACAAATCTCGGGACTGATAGCACGGAGTGGCATGTGCGCCATGGAGCCCGACAGCTGGAACGGAACTCGATAATATATGATGGAAACTTCTTTTCGCAAAGAGGCGAACATTTTACATATTATAAGAAAAGCGGCCTTGAAACCGCATTCAATCAAACCGTGCCCGATAAACAGCCAAATGCTACGATACGGCTATTGACATATCTGCCGCCTTTGAACTGGATTTACAAACTTATCGGGCCGGAAATGTATTCGTTCCATATAGCGCCATTCGTCGAATGCCTGTTTGTCCTGGCTCCATGGGCTCTCGGCTATGATACGACCATGCAGACCGTGGGCATATCGATGGCCTTGTTTGTCGCGGCCCACTTCTTCAATAGTTTTGACGGTTTAGGCAAGGCGCTGGCGCGGCGTGATTGGAAGCGCGCGAGCCAGATAGCGGCTAAAGAACTGGCGCCGGCTATCATTATCGCTATCCTGACAACTCTCTCGACGTATAAGACATCTCTTCTACCGCTCGTGCTGGTGAATCTCTTCTACCATATTATGGTAATTATTATACCCAGAATATTTTTTACCAATGCTGCTACGGAGCTTGATGCTGCCATGGCCAGGGCGACCTCAGGGTTAGGGAGATCACCGCTTATGCTCGGGTGGGCGACTCCGGGATCGTTTATTCATGCATTTCCGGATAAAGAGTATCCCATTCATGCCCAGGGATGGAAGCTTCACATCGCCGCTGTTGCCGAGGAGGCGCCTGAAGTTATAAGCATAGTAAGAAAAGTCCTTGAATCCGAGGGCGTTAAGACTTGGAAAATACTGGGTACTATTGAGGATGTAAAACGGCAGAATAGGCTCGGTGAACCTCAGAGCGGTAAAGTCATATGTGTATATTTCGAGCAGATTGTCGACGACTATGCTTCCGGCACGAGGGCGATCGCCGCGATCAATGAGGCCGGCCGTGAGATGGTTGCTATCGCGCAGAAGATCGATGGTGCGCTTATGACTTCAGGAAGGGTATTCACCGCACCGCCGGGGCTGCCCTGGAATCTTCAGGGGGATCATGGCGATAAATTACTGCGTGATGCAAAAAGCGGCCTCATGGGATACCGATTTGGTCCATTCAGTATTGATGAAAGTTTGAAAGAGTATGGGCCGTATGTAGTATTGCCGAACGGTGCTATCAGGGCCGACAGTCACCGTTCCTTTAAGCCCTTGGATTATGCGGATCCGGATGCGGCTCCTGAGCCAGCGGATGCCGCATTGCCCAAAAACGAATTCGACATGGATGACTCGTTTAAGCCGGTGACTGCTCCGGCTGCGGCGCCGTATTCCACTACTTTCATCGAGCGGGCATTTGACATTGCGGGCGCTTTGATCATGCTGCCTGCAGCGGCGGTGGTTACGCTTCTCTCCGCGCCTTTTATCTTTTTCACGGACAGAAAGATAATCTTCACCCAACAAAGAGTGGGGCGCAACGGTAAAATATTTACCATCTATAAATTGAGCACCATGCTGCATAAAAAAGTCACTTCAATCGGAAAGATATTGCGGCCTATCGCGCTGGATGAGCTTCCGCAGGTATGGAACGTATTGAAGGGCGATATGTCTATATTCGGCCCGAGGCCGGATTCGCCCGATTTAGTGGATGGTGTACTTATCAAAAATGTATTTTACCGGAAGCCCGGTTTCTTTAATTGTCTTTCAGCGATCACCGGCCCCGGAGCCGGACCCCAGCATAAGGAGCTTCGCCTGATAGTTTCCGAATATGAAAAGTCGCATTTCACCATAGGATTGCGTATAAAGATGGTGCTGGCGGTCCTGCATTCCATATTCTTCAGAGAAAAAGTAGAGGAGAGGATACGTTTTCTCGGATTCGACAGGGCGGATACCGACAAGATCCTCGGGCTTGTGATGTTTAAAAATCAACTGAAACTGTCCAGGGTAGTAAATATAGCGGCTATAACTTTATCCGTTTTGGCTATGGCGGCTGCGGCAATAATGCCGGGTTACTTCAATAATCTTTTAACCTTCCCCATATATTATACGCTTCTCGGTTTGATCGGTAATTTCCTGGCAAGCCGGTTCGATGAGGATAAGCACTGGGGAAGATTTGTTGTTTTTGGCTTGATCACGGCCGTGGCTTCAATGGGATATATACCATTATATGTTAATATCTCATGGTTAGTACCCGATTACGGTATATGGTCACATTCCCTCAGAGCGTTTTCCGATATATTTGTATTTGCCCAGCCCTTAAATCTTTTGCATGTTGTGGCACAGGGTGTCAGGCAGAAAATGGAGAAGAAGCATTTAGGAGATATGACGTCAATGGAATGGCGCAAAGATACCTCCGATTATGCTATTAAAAAGACAGTCATGTTCTATAGTCACGGCGGAATGTTCATGGTCATCACGCTCTTCTGGTTCCCGATCCTTCACTTTATCTACTATTTCTCGCAATCGCAATACCTGAGCATAGCCGGGGCGATATCTCCCGTATTTGCCATAGTTTCAGCGGTATTCATGGTGCAGAAGCCGGGAAAAAAGCTAACTCCGAATCCGACTGTGGATAAAATATTAAAGTATTCATATTTTGGGCCGTTAGCGGCACTGCCGGTGATAGCAATTTTCGCTTATATACTTGGATATCCCGATTTTGCCCTGAACGCTGTGGCTGGAATTGTAAATACAGGCATAGGTTATGCTGTTTATAGACTGGTATTGGTGCCTCCGATAAATTATGCGTTAGGGCGATTGGGCAAGAGTAAAGAAAGTGGTGCTGTCATAGCCGGTGGTGAGAGTGCCGCTTCGTCCGGATGTATCTATTCTCCCGAGGGGCCAAAGAAAGCTATCATACAGATGGCTGAAAGCGTAAAACGAGGCGAAGCAAAAGATGCGCGCTTAAGCGAAGTCGATGCGGCAATAACCAATGTAGAGAAGAAGATAGCCAATATAAAGCTTTCGCCGGAACTACAGCAGTATCAGGGCTTCCTGGACAAAGCTATTGCCGATCTGAAGACTATCAGGCTTCTTAGGACACAAGGAATCGTGCTCTCTTCAAGGCATATCCAGAAAGAAGACGACTATGCCTTAGGATTCTATTCCAGAGCACCTCCTGTAAACGGCATATTAGATAATATCCCAGAATCCCTTATCCTCGCAAACCAGGTCATGGACCAGGTCCATAATGCCCAGCTCGAAGAATATCTACTTCACGAAGCCCTCTGCCATTTATGCCCGGATCACGTCATTGCGAAAGCCATAACAAATAAACTCTATTACGACGAGAACTACAAAGACTACCCCTGCGACAACGGAAGACTCGGCGAAATATTAAGAGCAATTATCGACAAGGAAGCACAGGCCGCACAAACAGAAGGCGTTATAGGCCTTTCTCTTAACTCAGAAGCAGATGCTGGAGTAAAAGTCCTGGAGCTCCTAGAAGCGCACAAAAAAGATGATTCGAAAATACTCCTTTGGGCTCATCCCAAAACCCGTGAGGAGTATAAAGTCGCCAGCAAACTCGGATTTACCTGCAGTATATCGCTTCACGATCTCGGGAAACTTGTTTCATCTGAAGCCTGTAAAAAGACCGATGAGGCGAAACTTTTCTCTGAAGGACACCGGCATACGGTTAAATTCACAAGGCCGGTCGATCTTTACGGTGTTCAATACCCGTATATCGAGTTTGAATCCGTTGACGAGTCAGCGCTGAGAAGCTTCGTATCGGCTTTTTCCGGCAAAAAATCACAGCAACTGCACGATCTTATTGTTACAGGACAGGTCATACCGGTAGGTTTCGAGATGGCCATAGCCGATCATGACGGGCTTATAGTGCTTGCCGATGCCATCGGCGAAGACAGGGCGCGGATGGAAGAGGTGTTCATAACGGTTAAAGAGCGAGCGGCTGCTGCAGAAGAAAATATTGCCAGAATAAGGGTTGAACAGAGTTATAACGGAATAATGGCGAGAGTAAAAGAGCTGGATGCGTTTATAGACCAAGGCCGCCATGAGGAAGTCCTAGCCGCCCTTACAGCATGTGAACGCATGAGGACTATCGGATGGGATGCCGACATGAAGGAAACTCTCAGAGAGGCGATCTGGGCGCGGAGAAAGATCTCGACCATAGCTCTTGTCAGGACCGTGCTTGCCGAACTGGATTGGGAAAAAGCAGTGGAACTGGTTACGGCCACCGGACCGGAAGGCCGCAGTGACAAGGATATCTCCGCTTTTAACGATGAGGTAAAGGCAGTGCGGCGCGCATCGCTGGAGAGGGCGCAAGAAGGCAGCCGCCAGCAGGTGCTGGCAGAAGTCGAGCGCTTGATGGTGTCCGAGGACTGGGACGGTGCCTATGATATCGTGTCGCGCTCGAAGGATCCGCAGATTCAGACGATGGCCGGCGAGGTAATACGCAGAGCCAGGGTGGTCCATCATGAATGGCTAACCCGTGTCGATAGGGAGAAGCTGCTTGCTATAGCGCGTCAACACGATAAAATAACCGCCGCTTTTAATGCTGCGCTTAGTGAAAAGAAAGTCAGGGGTAAACTCATGCTTCTCTGGAAGGAGTATACGGGCAAGCTGCGGGAGATGGCTGAGGCGCTGCAGAAGATATCTCCGGATGTGCAGACAGAGATATTCAGGGGGGCACAATACGATTTTAATAAGTCCGCCAATCCGCCGTCCGGTCTCAGCTGGCCGCTGACATTCGAGAATTCCATGCTTCTTGCAGCCGATCTTGATTCAAACCCGAACGTTGACGAAAATCGCCATAAAAAAGATGCAGCCGCACGCGGTATTCTCACGTGTTACTGCAGCGCGATCCTTAGAATGTATGGTGAGAAACCGAAGGGTCAAAATATAGACGGTAAATTTTCATGGGTAGGAGAGCATGATGAAAATTCCGGCGAAGATGCCAAGCTTGCCAGCGGAATTAACGAACAGACGATGAGAGCTGTCAATTCAAATGATATCCCTGCGGCTGCAGCTTATCTTGCGTCAGGGATAAGGCCTTTTCTTGACAGGAATGACCTTCTCCTGCCGATCTTTTATCGCGCATCCGGTGAAGACAATGCCTCTGCCGGAATTACCCAGGCCTATGACCTTATTAGTTATCTACCCGTTACTTCTCCGCAGGAGCTCGCCGGACATATTGACAAAAAACATGTACATGCCATCGATATACTTCCTTTAAGAAGCGGCTTTACAGCGATAAGGATATCGCTGAAAAAAGAATCACATTTTTTTGCTCCGTTCTCTTTGGTTGAGACAGTTGATCTTTATCTATTTGATGCAGAAGATCCCATGCGCCCGATCCCGGAGGAGATGGTGCGCGAATATGCCGGCGATTGGCAGAAGCTTCTGGAGATGCTCGGTCAGCGCGGCGAATCGTGGGCACCCGGGGACTGGAGACTGCCTACGGCTAAAAAAGACGGCAGCCGTCCCGTGTATATAAGTCCGGGAGGCATCGATCGTGATGTTACTTCAGAAGAAGGGGTACGCCGGCTTGTTGACCGGGTTGTCCCCGAACGCGCCTCGGATGAACGGGAGCGTATTGTAAAGGAAATGTGGCATGGCCCCAGAGTCATTGAGAAGAGATCGGCAAAAGAGATAGAAGTGGCCGATGATGCAACAAACAGGTTTGTCAGCATCGCCAGTTATTGCCGCAAGGTCATGAGGTCACGTAAAGAATTTCCGGATGCCGGCCTGGCGGGCCGCGCTGCGAAGATGTTTACCGCGCTGCTGCGAGAAGAGGCCTATAGCGACATGTATCGCGCAATGCGTATTATGGATGCGTTTGGACGCCTTGTGGATGGCTCCGGGAAACTCGAAGTTATACTTACCTCAAGCGCGAAAGGCCCGGAGATGACCGAAGAAGAGGTCGTCCTCTATGAACAAATGCTCGTAAAGATCATTGATGAAATCGGATCATGGAAAGATCTAAGCAATGCTTTAACGGTCACTGTGCCGTGGGCAGGTTCGGTGATGTGGGATAAGGAGATGGCGTCTAAAAAAGAACCTTCTGAGAAAACGGCAGTGGAATACCGCAGAAAACTTTGGCAATACGCTTCCGATATTCTTCTCATGCAATGGGCTGTCATTCCACCCGTGCCGCGCAATAAAGGAGAGCTCGGAGATGATCTTATGGAGCAACTTAATCGAGTTCTTGGCATTCGAGACCCTGCGGTTGTTGATGATCCCTATGCCCTAGTCGTATTTGAAAAGATGGGTTATGTGCCTGTTTTCAGGAAAGCGGCTCTTAAAGAGATATTCTGCCGCGACGAAAGCTATTCGACAGCCAATGTTGATCATGATAGAGAAGGAAGACCCTTTATATCGATACGGCTTAATGAGAATGCCGGATGGACGGTAAAGGATTTTGCCATGATCGGCACTAAGCTCGACGGAAAGGCTGCGGAATTACATTTTTATATATATGATGGAGATGTCCTTACGGTTGATCCGTCCCGTTATGAAGCGATGGTGAAAGACGGCAGACTTGCTACCGGAAAGGAAAACACTCCCCTTTTGTTAGAGGCGCTGATGAAAAACGAGGCAAGGATCGTCTGCGGATATCTATTAAACGATGTTGAAAGATTTTTTCGCACTCTATATGGTTTAGGAAAGAGAACATCCAATGATGACAATTTCTGGGTGGGGTGCCTTAAGAAATACCAGCCTAAGGCAGAATTATTGGATAAACAAATCCCAAAGCTTATTGAAGTCCGCGCGCTTGAGAGTGCCGCAAAGCTAGAGCGGGAAAATAAGCTTGAGGACGCGCGGACCGCGGTCAGGGTGGGATTAACAGCCCTTAGCAATAATGTGGCGCTTGAGCAGGAAGAAAAGCGTCTTGATCAGCTGATCGGCCTTTGCGGAGAGATGCAGTCGATCCGCAAAGCGGCTTCTAAACTCGGCGAGGATGACTCAGAAGCTCTTAATCAGCAGAAAATAAAATTTGCTTCGGTGGTAGAAAGGGCGGGCTCGCTTGCCGGCCAGGCTACCTTTACCGCGATTCAGGCCCAAGCCTCCAGGGCTATAGATGAAGCCGGACAGCGTATCGAAAAAGCAGTTCGGCGACGGGCAGAGGCGGCGGCCAAAGAAAAGGCTTTACTTGAAGAAGCGCTCGCCCGCGAAGCGAAAATCCAGGCAGAGAATGCTCTAATAGAACGCCGAACGCGAAGCGCGCTTCTCAAGATGCGCATGCTCGGAGAGGTTGAACAATTTGCATCCATTGATGAACGGAGTCGTGTAGACACGGCGGTTCAGGCGCTCGAAGCGATGGTCGACGCTAGCAGTGATCTTACCCCGCAGGAAGCGGAGACGCTGCGGGGTATCATAGGATCAGGAAGAGACACGGCCTACGAGCGCATCGACCGCATTGCTGCAGCGTTAGCGGAGCAGCGCGCCGCGCAGGCGGCGAAGGCAGAACGGACGGTCACATTCATTAAGGCAATAAGCAATCAGGTCAAGGCCATTGCGTCGATGGAGACGGCTGCCGCGATCGATGAATATTGTACAGCGATCCGCACAGCCATTACCTCTAACCCAGATATCGATGAAGCACAAAGATCGGCTCTAAATGAAGAAGAGAGGACCGCTGCACGCAGCCGTAAGGCGGCGCTGCTTATAATCGCAAGGATAGTGGAGGCCTACGGAGCGATAGCGGCCGATGCCGAGAAGATAACCGGCACTGAAGACGATTCGGCATGTAAAGGACTCGGGGACCGGATGGATACGACTTTAAGGTCGGCTCCGAACCTTTCAGAAGAGCCCCTATGCGTCACCGCACGCAAACACGCGAAGGACAAGATCGGCGCTGCGTGGGTAAGGATAACAGATGCGCACAAAAAATCCGCTGCAGCCAAAGAAGAGAGGGCACAGACATTCACTGCCTCGATAGATGCCCGGGTGCAAGCATTAGCTAAAGAAGAAAGCGAAGATTCAATAAGGACCAAAGCCGCCGCCTTAAAGGCAGAGATTACGGGGAGTGACGCCATTGATGATCCCGCAAAGACCGCACTCATCGGGAAAATAGATAGCCAGGAGGAGACGGCGATAAAACGGCTGGCCTCGGTAAATAAGGCAGTAGATGTTTTATGGGATATTGCAACGCGCGCCGCCGCCATTACGGATCTCACAAAACGCGGTGATCTGGCAACTCTCCAGACCGAGCTGGGACAGGCGCGTGAATCATATAGCGATGTTTTTGACGATCCGCTCGTGTCCGGCCATGACGATACCGCTGATGCGGCGCTAAAGGCCGCAAATGAACGCCTCCATACCGCTATCATCGCCGATATCAGCGCACGCGCAGAAGCCCTTATGCTCGAAATGGATAAGATTAAACAGTTAACCGACAAGCCCATGCTCGAGGAATGCAGAACAAAGCTTACTGCGCTCGAGGCGGAGGCCAAAGACGAAGTCAAGCTTACCATTCCGTTAAAGACGGCCCGTGCGCGCTTTGAGAAAGCAGTCGAAGCGGTCGATCATGATGCCGCGCAGGCGATCGGCGATGACTTAGATATTGCAAGCGGCAGTATTGAACGCGCAAACGACGCGGCGGCGCTCGCTGCGATAGTGATCGCCGATGATATCGGGACTCGTATAAAGTCGATCTATTCGGAGCACCTGCGTAAGGAGCTCGAGACCAGATTTAACGGGTTGAAAGCCGCTATAACCGAGAAACAAAAGATCTTCGCGATGGACGGCGAGATTGAAAAGAACCTGAGATCTATAAATAGCGGAGACTGGCTCTTCAATCCCCGGTATGGCGTCCTGGTAAGATGTGTACAAAACAAAACGACCGCGATGGATGAACTGGGCAAAATGGCATGGATATCCCGTATACGCGAGCTTCTCGCTACGCTCGATAATACTGTCAATGCGTCAAAGGCATATGCGCACTCGGTAGAGGAGAAGATAAAGAAGACGGCATTCAAAGTAGAGATGGTTCGTGACCCGGTGAAATTCTTCAATGAACTCGAAACAAGGATCTCTGCGGCCAAGGACGGAGCGAACCTCCAGGTCTGCGAAGATGATTTCAAGATGGTCCACGCGCTCATATCGGCCAATCAGAGGATATTTACGGAAGATGTGCTTGCTTTTACCGAGCAGCGTTCCCCTGAGGTCCGGCGCGCAATAGCGGCGAGAAGAGATGCTCTGCGTCAGGAAGAGGAGCGCCTTGTCCAGGAAAGGGCCGCTGCG